>Ga0209624_10000045_pt1 | contig 115063 bp, 74 predicted proteins | sample JacPinW_OM2H0_O1_FD_188565 | JGI IMG/M metagenome (GOLD analysis project Ga0209624, IMG submission 188565) | Forest soil microbial communities from Algoma, Ontario, Canada - Jack Pine, Ontario site 1_JW_OM2H0_O1 (SPAdes) (version 2) | ecosystem: Environmental > Terrestrial > Soil > Boreal... | reverse complement strand
ACCGGGATAAGAACATCATCACGACAGAATTCGCGCGAGCCACCGACCGGCTCCGTCAGCGCGAAGCTACTGGCGATTTATATTTCGCCGTGGGCGAGTACCGCGGCGTCGGCGCCACTTTCGACGGCCTCACAGAGACTTCGGAGCTGAAGAAACGACTCGGCGTTCTCGCCGATAGCCCTGCCGTTCGAAACGGCGCAAAACAGGAGAAAGCCGAAATCGAGAAACAACGCAGCCTGGAGGCGGACATCTTCAAGGTCACGACGGCAATGCGAGATGACGGCGGTGATCAGGCCTCTCTATTCGAGGATGCCTCGAACCGAATCCGCGAGTTGAGGGAACGCTCGATCAAGGAACGGAACCCCGACTCGCGGCGTGCTTTAGAGCGCGCCGCCGCCAATGTTTTTGTTACTTCCATGGAGACAGCCCAACAACTTCTGCACCAGGGGCAAAGCCATACTGCCGAGCTTTACTTCGGACTGGGAGCGGTTGCGCGCCCCGATTCGAAATGGCCTGCTTTATCGCTAGCAGAATGCCATGCTGCGATGGGAGACAAGAAAGCAGCGCTTCGCGATTTGAAACGCGCACGGGAAGCCGGATCGACGATCGCCGAGTTGGACGAATTCGTCAAAACGAACGCCAAGCTCGCGCTGCTTATGGACACGCCGGAGTACCGGAAATTGGTGGGTGTGACCTCTCAGTAGATGCAGGCGCTGGAGATTCTCGGCTACTCAAGGAACATGCAGTCTCCATAGGAGTAGAACCGGTAGCCCGCCTCGACTGCGTGCCGGTATGCCTCCATTACCAACTCCTTACCACCCAGCGCACACACCAGCATCAGCAGTGTCGATTGCGGCAGATGAAAGTTCGTCAGCAGCGCATCTACGAGGCGAAATCGATAGCCGGGATAGATAAACACGTCGGCCTCGCCGCGACCGGCTTCCACGCTGGCTCTTGCGTTTTCCGCTGCGCGCCCTGCAGCATGCTCCAACGTCCGCACGGTGGTTGTACCCACCGCGACCACGCGCCGCCGCTCGGCTTTTGCCCGATTGATCGCGCGCGCCGCGTCGACGGTGATCTCATACCACTCCCGATGCAGCTTGTGATCTTCCACTGTTTCGACTCGCACCGGCTGAAAGGTGCCCAATCCTACGTGTAAGGTGACTTCGGCAATTTCAATCCCGCGCTCTCGAATCTCTGCCAGAATTTCAGACGTGAAGTGCAAACCAGCCGTCGGCGCAGCCACCGATCGCCCCATGCTCTCATCCGTCTGCGCGTAGACCGTCTGATAACGCTCTCGGTCGGTCGCAAAGTCATCCCGATCGATATAAGGAGGAAGCGGCATGTGCCCGATGCGCTCGATGCGGGCAAAGAGATCGGAAACGGGCGCGAACCGTATGCGGCGTTCGCCAAAGCTGCCGCGACTTGTGACTTCGGCTTCGAGTTCGGGTCGCGCAGCCTCGCGATCCCGTTCGCCGCTGGGTCGATCGCCTTCCGGTGTTTCGCTCGGCGACTCATCCTCAATACGGCTAAAGTAGAGCTTTTCGCCAACTCCGATCTTCTTCCCGGGCCGCACCAGGCATTCCCACTCGTTTGGATCGTCCGCAACCTGGCGCGTCAATAAGACCTCGACTCGCCCCCGTAAGAAGTCTCGCGCTGCCGGATTGTACGGGCTCAGGGATTGGGCGCGAACGCCGCTCCGGCGCCCGTAGAGCCGCGCCGGAAATACGCGCGTGTTATTGACCACAAGAAGGTCATCTGGCCGAAGCAAGCTGGGAAATTGGCAAAACGCAAGGTCTTGCCGCGCCCGAAGCGACTCCATTCCATCCCGGTTAGAGAGCTGATGCTGATCCGGCCTAATAAGGTGGAGCAGGCGCGATCCGGCGCGGTCGGCGAGCGGCTCCTGCGCAATCCTTTCCGGCGGAAGCTCATATTGGAACTCGGAAACGAGCATCGTGGAGATTATATGGTTTGCTTGTGGGGTCTAAGACTCAATGGAGGTCATCTGGCGCACCGCGGCGTGAGCGTTTCGTATCCCAGCTCCGCCCCCGAACCTAGATTTTCCGCCACTATTATTCCGGGGTTTTGCCCTTATTAGTGGTTGTAAGATTTCGGAGGGGTGCTGTACCATGGCCTGCAATGGCTAGCGACCGCCGGCACCGCATTGCAATTGTGCAGTACGGTCGCTTGCTGCACGAAAACGGATACGTTGCAGCCACGGACGGAAACCTGTCCATCCGACTCGATAAGACCCGCCTCCTCGTGACTCCCACCTGCATCAGCAAGGGCAGGATGAAAACCTCCGACATGGTGATTGTCGACATGGACGGAAAGCGTCTTGCCGGCAAGCGCAGAGTGTCAAGCGAGATTGGCATGCATCTGCTGATTTATCGCCTGCGTCCTGATGTGAACGGAATCGTCCACGCGCACCCGCCGACGGCCACAGGATTTGCCGCTTCGGGCTACGATCTGAATCGTCCCCTGGTTTGCGAAGTCGTCGTTGGTCTGGGATCGATCCCTCTGGCTCGCTATGGCACTCCGGGCACGCCGGAGTTGACCGATGCCCTTGCGCCACTCATCCCGGCCCATGACGCGATCTTGATGGCGAACCACGGCGTGGTAACGTTTGGCTCGTCGCTCGAGAGCGCCTACATGAAGATGGAAACCGTGGAGCACTTCGCGAAGATCGCGCTGGTCACCCACCTGCTCGGCAACGAACAGCCGCTCGGCGAGAAAGAAGTGGAGAAGCTCCACGAAGTTCGGCATCGCTATAACGGTGGAGCAATGAACACCTCTGCGCGCCGGCCAGTCGCCGCCGATGATATGCGGTGCGATCTTCAGCCAGACGGCGAATCGAAAGAGACGGCCGGTAGCCGCCGATAGTATTTACTCTCCTCCTAGCCGAAACCTCATGCCCGCGCGAAAGTTTGCAGTCAGCGCAGGATATCCAACGACTTCGTTGTAGTGATCGTTAAGCGCATTGGCGACGTTGACGTAGGCCGTGATTCGCGAAGTGATGGCATACCAGCCGCCTAGGTCGACGCGGGCGTAGCCAGCCGCGTGGTTGACGAGATCGTCGACAAAATCGGAGTCCGGGCGTCGGCCGACGAAGCTTCCTGCCAAATTCGCGCCCCAGCGCGTTCCCAGATAGGTGAGCAGCATTGTCCCTGAATGCTTGGGACGCCGCAGTAGCGGTTGTCCCGCAGCGTATAGTGCCGGGCAGAAATTCGACGGCGTACACAGCGGAGCTTCGAGTATCTCAGTCGAGGTATAGGTGTAGGCGGCGTTCAGCGATAATCTCTTCCGGATTCTTCCTCGCAGTTGCACTTCGGCGCCCTGAGCAAGCGATTGCTGCACATTGAAATACTCACCCAACGTGCCCGGAGGGCTGTTCATGTATGTCACCGTATTGGTCCCATACTCAATCTGGTCGTGGAAGAGATTGTTGAAGAAGGTTGCGTTCAGGGCCCAACGGCCTGCCAGTAGACTCTGCTCAACGTCGGCTTCGAAGGCTCGAGTGCGCACTGGCAAAAGTCCAGGGTTCGGAACAAAACCCGATGCAAAGTTGGCGAAGGTCTCCTGAAAATCGGGTTCCATGAAAGCCGTGGCATAGGAAAAACGCAAGCGCGTTCCAGAAAACACCTCTCCGCCCCGCAGCGCCAGCAGGGTCAGCGCGACTCTGGGAACGCCCGTATTATCGAACGTGCTGCTATGTACGAAGCGCCCGCCGGCAATGACGGACAGCCTGCCCAGCGTGACCTGCTGCTGCAGGTACGCGTCCTGGTCAAGGCGCTGGCCGTTGGTTTCCGAAGAAAAGTCGGGGTAATCGAATAGTGCGTTTTCGTTTTCGATGCGATATCCGAAGGTCGAGTGGGCGGTGATTTGGCCAGAGCTGCGCTCCGAGTAATCGCCTTGATATTCGAAGGCCGTGTGGTTGAGGTGCTCATCGTAAAAAGCGGCAAAGTTGTAGGTGTTTCCTTCTGGCGTGTTGTCGGTATAGCGATCGAAGTAATCGGATGCAATGAGACGATGTTGCCAGCCCGAGGGAGCAGCAACGTCGACCTCGACGCTTCCCAGCAGCGTGTTGTTGTGTGCATCCCCTATGGGCAGGGGCGTGACGAGCCGATCGCCATTGAAATCCCACGCTCCGGGCAGGCCTACATAACTGTTGGAGTGGCGCACGCGCAGACGCAAAGACACCTCATCGCTCAGAGCCGCGCCGACATTCGCTCCCTGTAGTGAATCTGAAAAAGAGTTGTTCACACCCTGTCCGTTGGTGTTGAACTGATCGCCGAACAGGTTGTAATCAAAGCGCCCGCGAGCGCCCGCGACTGACGTGTAGCCGTTGGCGGTTCCGAAATTTCCTCCATCGGCGCCGAAGCGCAACTCGGGTACCGAAGTGCTTCCGGTGCGCGTCCACACTTGAACGACGCTGGTCATCGCGTCGGAACCGTATAGAGTGCTCTGCGCGCCGCGGGCGAATTCAACCCGATCGGCTTGCGCCAGGGGCAGCGTGCCAAAATCAAAGGTTTCGCCCGTTTCGCTAATGTGGACCCCATCAACGATGACTTTGTTGTAAGTGGACTCACCGCCGCGAACAAATAGAGACGACAGTCCGCCGCGTTGACCGTAGGTATTCACAACTGCTCCGGGCGAGAAGCGCACAGCGTCGTCGGAGGCGATTGGCTGCATGAGTTCCAGCTCCCCGCTGCTCAGAGTGTCAACATCGGCGCCGGCTACCTGGCTTGGGACTGGAGTACGGGTTGCGGTTACGACGACGGTTTCTGCCGCAGTGGCCAGGCGGAGTTTGATGGTAGTTGTTTCCACCTTGGATGATATGTCTACGCTTTCTGGGGCGAAGCCGGGAGCCAGCACTTCAATACGGTAAGAACTTGGCGGCTCACGAAAAATCGCCAAGCCCTCTGCCGACGTGCTCTGGACGCCTGCCGGCGCGGCCTTTCCAGGCTTAAGCAGTTGCACTTCGGCGCCCGCGACAACCGCGTCCTGAGGGTCGACGACCTTGATTTTGATTTCGGCCGAAGCGATGGACAGTAAAATGAACAGCAGAAAAATGCTGGCAAACATCCAAGAAAAACGCATGCACGTCTCCTTTATCTCGCGAAAGGGTGGTGTGGATGGTTCACGCCGGTCTCCTGGCTTGCGAGTCAGGATGTGAGCTTGCGCCCAGCATCCAGTTGCTACAAACGGCCTTCCCAGGGTGGTTTTCGACCCCAGTGACCGGTTGCGATGTCCTCGCTTACAGTTGCGCGGCAGCGCGGGATTTGCACCCGCTTCCCATAGCACCGGCGTTTGGCCGGCCTACGATCATGCGCGAACCTAATTTTGAGAAAGAGCAAAACAGCAGCCCAGCAAATCTACCGGGCCCGCATTACGAAGTCAAACGCCTGGGAAGTCAAACGCCGCCGGCCCCAGCTGCATCCTGACTGCCGAGCGGCAGGAAATATTGCGTACCTTTGATCGGAGCCGAGACCTTCTTTAAGAGTTCTTGCAAGTCCTCGTTGCGGTCAACAAAATCGATCTCGGAAGTGTTGACGATCAGCAAATCAGACTGCGTGTAGTGAAAGAAAAAATGCTCGTACGCCTTCACGACCTCCATCAGATAATTCTCGCTGATGGCCTTCTCGCCGGCCGCGTTCTTCTTCTTGAGGCGCTTCTTCAACACCTCCGGCGTGGCCTGTAAATAGATGACGAGGTCGGGCGTTGGCAACTGCTCCCGGAAATAATTGAAGTAGCGATTGTAGGTGTCGAGTTCCTGATCGTTGAGGTTCAGGCAGGCGAAGAGCTTATCTTTTTCAAAAATGTAATCGGAGACGACAGTCTTATTCGAGTGCGAGCCGAGATCAAGAGCGCGCAATTGCTCAAAGCGGCGAATCAGGAATGCGAACTGAGTCTGGAATGCCGCGCCCGCTTCGCCTTCGTAGAAGGCCTTCAAAAACGGATTGTCTTCCGGTTCAACCACGCGCTGAGCGGCGAGGCGCTCTCCGAGAACCCGCGCCAGCGTACTCTTTCCAACTCGTATGGGACCTTCGACCGCGATGTAACGGGGGAGTTCGAAAAGCTTGGCCATGGGTTATCGATTGTCGATTGTCGCGGGAACTGGGAAGCAGAATATATGGGTTCGCGTCCGGACGCAATTGTGGATTGCAGGAAGATCGGAGGGCAGAAGTCATATTGAGGAGGTGAAAACCGCCGCGCCGTGGTTTTGGCTTTTATCGCTACAATCTGACCTCTACCTCTGACCTCCATTCCCTGCATTTACAATCCAACCATGCTCCCCGCTCTCATCGGACTGACGGCCGCGGCAGCAGCTTCCGCGGCGGGATATCAGTCCATGAAGCCCACCGGACAATGGTACGGGCATACGTTCGTTGCCGGAACGCGCGGGAGTAAGCAAATTGCGCTGACCTACGATGACGGGCCGAACGATCCGCATACATTGAAGTTGCTGGAGGTGCTGTCGAGGCACGCCGTGCGGGCGACGTTTTTTATGATGGGGCGATATGTACGGCAGCGTCCCGATATTGCGCGCGCCGTAGCGCAGGCAGGACACGTCATCGGCAATCATACTTTTACGCATCCGAACCTCATCTTTAAATCGGCGGCGCAGACGCGCCAGGAGTTTGTCGATTGCCGCCAAGCTTTGCAGGACGCAATCGGTGCGCATTCGAATTTGTTTCGCCCACCATTCGGAGGAAGACGACCGTCGACCTTCAGAGTCGCACGGGAACTAGGACTGCAACCAGTAATGTGGAATGTGACCGGTTCTGACTGGAACGCTTTCACCGCGGAAATGATCGAGAAAAAGGTCGCGCGGCAGCTCCGGGGCGGAGACGTGATTCTGCTGCACGACGGCGGATATCTTGCCATGGGCGCGAACCGGGCACAGACCGTGATTGCGACGGAGAATTTGATCCAGCGATACCGCGATCAGGGGTTTCAGTTTCTAACCGTGGAAGAGATGCTAGCCGCCTGCCATTAGTGGCGATCGGTTAAAACGCCCTGTCGACGATTCCCTTCGCAGCAATTTCAACTCGGCGAAGGCATTTCGAATCTAAGGAGAAGTTGGCTTTTATTTCACAACCGCGCGATCATAAGTCTGGGTCGTATCCGATAGAGCCGTGTGGCCAAGGAGCGTTTCGCCATGCTCTTCCGAAATTGCGGATCGAAAAGACCGTCGCAACGAAAATCCCGCGTCTCCTTTGTTTTACTCGTCGCATGGTGCTCGTTCTGTCTCGCCGCGCCGGCATTTGCTCAACCGACGGCGCCACCACCAGCCCTCGCAAATACCGAAGCAGCCAAGCCCGATAGCGATAAAGCGAGGGCCCTCGGCACTCGTCCCGCCGAACCCCCAGCCGTGCTGCAGCAACTCAACTCCGCGATCGAGCAACTCACTGCCAGAATTTCCCCCGCCGTGGTTCAAATTCTGGTCACTGGCTATGGCGCGTTGCAGGAAAATGATCGCGGTCAAACTGCCCTTATAACTCGCGAGCACGCGATCGGCTCCGGAGTAATCGTCGATCCCAACGGCTACATTATGACCAACGCTCACGTGGTCGAGGGAGCGCAGATCATCCACGTAGCCCTCGCCCTGCCCTCCGTTGACTCGCCCGACCGCCTGCCACCGATCGGCAAACAGCGCGTCGTCGAGGCGCACCTGGTCGGCATCCACAAAGACACCGATCTCGCTCTGCTCAAGATCGATCAGACTAACTTGCCCACCCTCTCTCTCGGCAATCATCGGCCGGTCCATCAGGGCGAGTTGGTGTTTGCCATCGGCAGTCCTGAAGGTCTCGAGAATTCCGTGACCATGGGCGTCGTAAGTTCAGTTGCCAGACAGGCTGATCCGAGTCGTCCGATGGTTTACATTCAGACCGATGCTCCCATTAACCCGGGCAATAGCGGCGGCCCGTTGGTTGATAGCGATGGCTACGTAGTCGGCATTAACACTTTTATTCTTTCCGAAGCGGGAGGCAGTGAAGGACTGGGCTTCGCAATTCCGGCGCGGGTCGTGCGTTTCGTCTACGACAGCCTCCGCAAATATGGCCACGTGCATCGCATCGAGGTCAAGGCTGGTGCTCAAACCATAACCGACACCTTGGCCAAAGGCCTGAGCCTCTCGCAAAATTGGGGCGTGGTGATCGATGATGTGATCCCCGGCGGCCCCGCCGATGCCGGCGGTCTCAAGATCGGCGACATCGTGCTCAGGGCCGACAACCGCGCCATCGGCACGCTTCCCGCCTTCACTTCGGCGCTTTATCTCCATCCTCTCGATGAGTCGCTGAAGCTCGAGATCCTTCGCGGCACCGAACGCAAAACACTTTTCATCGCGGCTCTCGAGATGAAAGACCCGATGGATGCTCTGCCTAGTTTAGCTGACGCACGCGAGAATCTCGTTGCACGCCTCGGAGTACTCGCACTCGATTTGAACGATGAGTTGCGTTCGACACTGGGCCCGCTGCGCAATCCTTCGGGAGTTGTTGTCGTGGCGCGAGTAGCGGATTTTTTGAGTTCCGCCACCGGCCTGCAAACCGGAGACGTTATTCACAGTGTGAACCGGACTCCGGTCGACTCGCTCCATTCGCTCCGCACGGCTCTGGACGAGGTCAAGCCGCACGATCCCGTTGTACTACAGATTGAGCGCGACAACGGGTTCCAGTGGTTGGCGTTCGACATGGAGTAACTGAGATCGACTAACTGGTGATAAGTGGAGAGAATGCTCGCGGTTCTTATCTTCTTATTTTACTCGCCAGAGTTCAGGGGGCGCCTGTGTCTCCGCCTTGTTCTCCCGTCATTTGCCGCTTAAATTGCAGCTTGGTTCCGACGAAGAATTCTTCATATTTTTTCTTGCCCTGCGCGCCGGAGCTTTCGCCGTTGATGGTGCCCCAAATCAGGCGGTCTCCGGCCAGTCCGCTATCCGGCAAGGGCCGTGTGCCTTTTTCAGAATAGTAGGAATAATGGTCCTTCGCCCATCCAAATTCTTCTGAAGAAGAAGTTTTTAGTAACCCGGAGGAGGGAACTTTTATGAGATAGTCACCCCCTTCGACACGCAACGGCGGAGCGCCACTAACCTCGAACTCGATACGCACCCAGCCCACATATCCTTCCGGAATAAGAAAGCGCGATGGATGACGGGTGGAGTGGCGCGCGCCCATCGAGAGCCACAAAGTCAGGGCTACTAACAGCGCGAGCGTGCCAACGCCGACTCCGATTCGCGCCGGTCGTCGTACGCCGGCAGGAAAGATCCACGGAGACGTCCCGCTCAATCCTGGCTGCCGGAAACTCACGACGGCAGAATAGACGGTAACCAGCAGCAACAAAGCGATGGCCAGATATGGCAATATCATTCAACTTGCGACCCAGAGTTCACAATCAATGCGCAGCAAACCCGCTTACTACGCCGACAATCCCTGGCCCATAGAAACACCATATTGCCAGGCAAGCAAGCAGCGCGAGCTTTGCCGCGACTCGTGGTTTGACAAGACTGTAGTAGGCAGCAATAACCAAGCCCAACGATCCCGCCAGCGAAACAAATTCGAGCGGGTCCAATGGCGCGCCGACTACAGCCAATATCAATAAGCTATAAACGTGGAATCCAGTAATAACTCCGGCCGCGAGATATAAGGCAAATGGAAGCATGTCGACGATTGCTAGTTGAACGATTATTACCCTCTAGAGATTCCGATCCGGGGTTAGGGCTTCGCTCCAATCTCAAAGTTGAGGGTTGAGAGAGACAGCCGATACTGGTATTGAGCGCCGACATAGCCAATGGCGGCGTCGGTTTGTTGCAACTGAGCCTGACTGAGTTCGACGATTGAGCTTAAGCCAAGCTTGTAACGCTCCTGGGCGAGGCTCAGTGCCAGATCGGCCTCGCTGGCAAGTTCCGCGGCCACGCTGACGCGCTGAAATGCCGTATTCGTCGCCAACCATGCCGTGCGCACATCGCGCACTACCCGGTCGCGCAGATCTCGCGTATTTTCCGCAGCGGCTTTCGCGCGATAGTTGGCTTCCGAAGCCTGCGACGTGAAGAGAAAGCCGTTAAAGATCGGAATGCTCATATTCACGCCGATGGCGCCATACCAGCTGGAAATGAAGTAGTTCGGAAAGCAGCCGCTGCTCGTGCAGTCTGGACGCACCGGCGTCACTCCCGCCGCGCCCATTGCGCTGATCGTCGGAAAGAGTTGATCGCGCTGGGCGCGATGAAATTTTTCCGCTGCCTCTTGATTATAGGTAGTGGCTTGCAGATCGGGACGCTGCTCCACAGCGCTATTGATGAGCACGTCCACATCTGGAGGCGGTGGCGGAGTTTGCGCTTCCTGATCGCTTAACTCGTAGTGGATGTCTTTGTCGAAGCCCAGGACTGCGCTCAGGGCGGCGACGGTCGAATCGACGTTGTTCTGTGCATCGAGTTGCAGCAGCTTGGCCTGCGATAGATTGACCTCGGCAAAGGACAGATCCAGCGTGGATTTCAGTTTGTTCTTGGCCAATTGGTTGATCTGATTCTCTACTGATCCGCGCGTGGCAACGGTTTGTTCCGCCACCTTGAGCAGGGCTTCGGCTTGCAGGGCATTGTAGAAAGCTTGGTCCGTCGCCAGAACTATGTCTTCCGTGGTTGCCAGCGCATTGGCATCTTGGGCCTTCTGCATGAGTTTGGAGGAGGCCACGAGGTTGAAAGTGCGCCCGAAGTCGGTGATGAGCTGGCTCAGCGTCACTCCCGCGCCCGCATGTTCAAGCAAGCGAGGGGCATTGAGCTCTCCCGCACCGATGCGGCTGCCCTCATTGGCATCGACTGCCGTCATTGCTCCATTAAAATTGGGCAGTTCTGCCGCCCTAGTCTCGCGATAAACCTGATGTTGTGCCAGTGCAAGCAGTCGCCCCATATTGATCCTGGGATTGTTCTTGATCGCCAGTTGTTCCGCCTGGGCGCGGGTTAAACGCATGACGCCCCCTCCCGCCTGCCCGGTCGGCTGCGCTTGAGGACTGCGCGAGGACGCCGCCTGCGATTCCGCCGCGCGCGGGAAACTCGCGCCCAGCACCGCACTTGCCTGCGCCTGCGGCTGCGGGGCGGAGGGTAGGTTCTCAGCTGACCTCGGCCCGTCAGGCTCTTGCGCCGCTCCGGGCCGGGACAGAACCCCCCCGAAACATAAGAGCAGGGTGCAGAGTACAAAAACCGTGGCCCTTCTCATCGGGTTGCCTCTAGGTCTCCTTCATTAAGTGCCGTGAGCGTCTTTGGGCGGTTGCAGGAAGCGGAGCGTTTACTTCATTCCGCGGGCTCCAACGCCGGCTTCTCTTCGGCCTCCGCGCCACGCTTGCCATAAACCAGTAAGTACGCCGCAGGCACGATAAAAATCGTCAACAGAACTGACGATGTGAGTCCGCCAATGATGGCCTTCGCCATTGGTGCATACTGCTCAGCGCCCGTGCCCAGCTTCATTGCCATCGGAATCATGCCAATAATGGTAGCTAGCGACGTCATCAGGATGGGCCGCAGGCGCACCCGGCAGGCAGTTATAACAGCGTCCGCCGGCGCCAGTCCCTGCCGCTCCAGGTTGTGAGCGAAGTCAACGATCAAGATACTGTTCGAGTCTGCAATGCCGACTAACATCAGTACCCCCATCAGCGACATCACATTCAACGTGCTGCCCGTGAGCGGCAGAATGATCAACACGCCGACAAAGCCCATTGGTATGGCCAGCATGATCAGGAAGGGATCAACGAACGATTTGAACTGCGCCGTAAGAATCAGGAAGAGCAGCAGGAACGAAATCAGAAAGCCCAGCGCGAAACTCTTGAATGACGCTTCCATGCCTTGCACCATACCGCGCAAATTCACGCGCACGTTGGCGGGAATTGTTTCTTTGGCCAGGATGTCGCGCACCGCGCTAGTTACGCGCCCGAGATCTTCCGTCTTGGGAGTTACATAGATATCGATAGCCCGCTGAATCTGATAGTGATCGACCTCCGTCGGCGTCAAGACCTGTTTCACATTCACGACATTATTGAGGACCGTAGTTGGCCGACCGCCTTGCCCGCCGCACGACCACGCGGAGTGGCCTGTACCCGGCTGCGGCGGCCCAGTCGGACCACAACTGATATCTCCGCCGCCCGACGGATCGCGCAGCGGAATCTGCCCCAAATCCGTCATGTTATGAATAGCTCCCTCACCATGCTCGAAAAACTGCACCGTAAGGTAATAGTCGTTCCCACTCTTGCGGTCGACCCAATAGTTAGGCGCAATCATGTAATTGGAATTAAGTGCGGTAATAACGTTATCGACGACATCTTTCTGCGTTAGTCCTAACTCCCCCGCATGTACTCGATCTACGTCGAGCTGCAAAGCCGGATAATTCATATCTTGCGGAATGTAGATTTGCCCCACACCATGCACCTCGCGAATGCGGGCGGCCAGATTCTGCGCGATGCCATAAATTTCGTGCAGATCGGGGCTGCTGACCTGCACATCAATCGGCGCCGGCATCCCCATATTAAGAATGGCATCTACCATCGAGCCGCTGCTAAAGAAAGTCCGTATATCCGGAAACTGGCTTGCCATCGCCTGCTGCACCTTATCCATATACGCAAAGCTGCTAAGCTCGTGCGGCTCATTTAATGCCACCTGGACGGTCGCGGTATACGAACCGGAGTTCGTCGTATAGAGCGAAGAAAAGTCCGGGACAACTCCGATGTTAGACACAATACGCTTCAGATCCTTCGGATCAACCGTATGTCGAATCAAATCTTCCACCTTCGCTACATATTGATCGGTCATCTCAATGCGCGTGCCCGTAGGAACCTTGAGGTTGATGGTGAACTGCCCGGCATCAGTCTTCGGAAAAAATGCCAGCCCCAGCAGCGGATAAATCGCCAGGCTTATGAGGAAGACAGCGCTCAGCGCTAATACTGTCAAGCCGGGACGGAGCAGAGCCCGCCTCACCCAGTATTCGTAAAAATCGAGGATCTTATTAAACATCCGGTTGAAACGCGCGTTAAAGCGCTCCGTCCACGATTGATGCTCGGCCCTCGTCGGCTCGACCTCATACCCATTTTCCTTGGCAGGATGCTGCACATGGCCTACAGCTTTCAGAAAGCGCGAGCAGAACAGCGGAATCACCGTCATCGCGACCACGAACGAAGCGAGCAGCGACAAACAAAAAGCCAGTGCTAGCGCCGAGAAAAGAAACTTGGCCACGCCATACAGAAACACAACCGGGAAGAAATCAACGACATCTACCAGCGTGGCCGCCAATACAGCCAACGCCACTTCCGATCCGCCAACCTCCGCGGCGATCATTGGAGCAGCCCCCATTTCCAGATGGCGATAAATGTTCTCGAGCGAAATCACCGAGTTGTCAATCACGCGGGAGAACGCCAACGCCATGCCACCGAGAATCATCGTGTTGACCGTCCCGCCCATCATCGCCAGCACCACAAACGCCGCCAGCGCCGATAGAGGAATAGAAAGAAGCACCGCCGATGTCGCGCGGAAACTTCCCAAAAAAATCAGAATCATCAGGCTCGTGAGAATCAATCCCAGAAAACCCTCGTGCAATACCGTGTCGATTGCCTCCTTCACGTACACCGATTGATCGAAGACGATGCTCGTCTTCATCTGCTGCGGAATATCGTAAAGATGCTTGATCAATTGGCGGACTCCGTCCACCACGGCAATGGTGTTTGTATCTCCCCCCTGCTTCATGATGGGAATATAGACAGACTTCTGCCCATCGATGCGCACCACGTTAGTCTGAATGCCGTGAGCGTCTTCCGCTTTGCCCACGTCATCCACCGTGACCCACGAATTCCCCTTGACTTTGAGCGGAACCTTCCCCAGTTGATCCATGTTGTCAACCAGGCTGTTTGAGTACACGAAATAATCGTAAGGCCCCATCTTCACGTCGCCCGCGGGCAAGATCAGATTGGAGTCGTTGACCGCGCCCACCACGTCCATCAGACTCAACTGCCGCGACGAAAGTTTATAAGGGTCGACATAGACCATGATCTGGCGATATGTTCCGCCAAATACTCCAGGAATTTCTGCGCCGGGCACGCCCGCAATCTGATTGCGAATCTGAAATTGCGCATAGTCATGCAGTTGCGTCTCATCGAGTCCTTCGCCCTTAACCGTAACCAGCGCCACTGGCAGGCTCGACGCATCGAACTTGAGCACCACCGGAGGCAAAGTTCCAGGCGGCAAACGTTTCAGGTCGGCGAGCGCCAGGTTCGACAACTCAGTAACGTCCGCATCGGCGCTCGTTCCTGGCTGAAAATAAACTCGTATGATGCTGACGCCCAACATCGACCGCGATTCCATGTGGTCGACTCCGGCGGCGAGAGTAAAAAATCGCTCCAACGGATCGGTGATATCGGTCTCAATATCCTCCGGCGGCATGCCCGAGTAAAACGTCGCCACCACCACCTCAGGCAAATTAATCGGTGGGAATAAATCCACCGGCATGCGCGACAGACTGGTGACGCCAATCACCAGCAGTGTCAGGCAAATCACTACGATGAAATACGGATTACGTATTGAAAACCCTGGCATAACATTTCCCTATTGCATTCCCTGCACGATCAAGGCGTTCACTCCCTACTGTGCGTTGTGCTCCAGGTAGTCCATCACGGCTACGATCTGCGGATGAACTTTTTCGCCCGCCTTCAACGCGGCGCGATCGCTCACCACCACCTGCTCTCCTTCGCTCAATCCTGCGGTGATCTCCGCGTCGCTCGCGGTCTCCAACCCCAGCTCCACCGTGCGGTCTTGCAATTCTCCATCCGCACCAACGACAAATACTGTCGTCTTTTCACCTTGGCGATTCAAAGCCTGAATCGGCACGGTTTCGACATCCACTTTTCGATCGAGCGAAAGCACCGCGTCCGCGTAAAGGCCCGGCAACAACACACGCTGCGGATTCGGAACGTCAACCTCCGTGTGCATGGTGCGAGTGTCTTCGCGCACGTCCACCGAGAAGCGCGCCACCTTCCCAGGAAAAGTCCGATTCAAAGAAGGCACGCGCACGTCCACCGGGTCGCCGATTTTGATGTATCGAACGTAAGATTCCGGCACCGGAATCACCAGTCGAAAAAGATCATCCTGCGAGAGCCGCACAATCGGCATCGCCTGCGTGCTCGACCCCGTTCCCGCCTGCACCAGTGTGCCCAGGTTCGCATAGCGCTCGGTCACCGTCCCCGAAAATGGAGCCGTGATGCGCGAATAATCAAACAGCGTTTGATCATGAGCCAGTTTTGCCCTGACTGCCGCAAGCTGACTCTGCGTCGCCTCCAGCGCGGCCTGCGCCGCATCCACCTGCGATGACGCCGCCAAATCCTTTCCCTGCGCGTCATCCACTTCCTGCTGCGCCACAATCCCCGGTTGACTCTGAAACACTCCATTCAGGCGGGTATACTGCAAATGAAGCGCGTTATATTGCGCCTGATTCCGCGCCAATTCGTGCTGCGCCCTGCTTACCTGATTCATCGCATTCTTGATCTCCGCCTGATCTTCCTGTAGCAGCGCCTGCAGCTCCGGAATCTCCAGAATCGCCATCACCTGGCCCGCCTTCACTCGCGTTCCATAGTCAACCATCAGTTTGCTGACAAAGCCCGACTCCTTCGCGTACACGTCGATCTCCTGGAAGGGCACCAGCTCCGACGACAATGTGATTTGCCGTCCCAGCGATTTGCGCGCCACTTTCGTTACGCCCACCCTAACCGACGGCTCGCTCGCCTGTGCACGGTCATTTCCGTTCCCCGAGCAGGCCGCGAATTCGCCAACCATGCCCGCCAAGCAGCCGAGCAAGATCAGCTTTGAAAGTCTCGTGGCTCGCATTCGTCTCACCCCCGATCGACTGCTAATTTCATCCATCGAGTTCCCCTTACGGATCCCCGCTCGGTCACCCCTCATCAACTCAAATCTTGCGGACTTCATCCCCGCGTCGTCTTCATGATCTCGCGCAGCTGGGCCACCGAAAAATCGCTCGACCGGCAAAAATCGATCACCGTTTTTTCCACTTGCTTCAACCGCGCCGCGGCATCGGGAATTCTGCTCGCAAATCTGTGCGGCACCGTGAGCACGCCATGCCGGTCGCCATGCAGCAAATCGCCTGGACGCACTTCCATGCCTCCCACCATCACCGCCGCCCCCACATCAAAGATGTGCGCGTACGCATGGGAAACTGCGACGCTTCCCGCAAACAACTGCAGTCCCATGCCGCGCACCGCCGGCAACTCGCGCACCGCCCCGTTGGTAACGTAGCCGATACACTTCAGCACTTTGAGAATGGCGGCATGCATGTCGCCGACAAACGCCCCGCGGCCCGGAGGTTCATCCATATCTTCGAGCACCAAAATGCGAGGCGCCGGAATTTCGAGGATGCTGTTCCAGAAATCCGTGCGATCGTGAAACGTCCCGCCCACCATTGGCGGTTGCCCGCAGCGAAGCCGCGCCGTAGCCGCATATCCCACCATCGGCGGTGCGTCCGCATCTTTGAAGATGCAGTGAATACTGCCATCGGCAAATCCGGTGTTCCGCAACCGAGCGTCAAACGTCTCGATGGCATTCGAGATCATGCAGGTGTCGAACCTGCGAAGAGCATCGAGATTTTCTTCTCTCAGTGATGATTCGGGCAGTGATGACTTAACAGCCATGCATATTTCCTTTCTACCCTGCCACCTGACCCATCTCTCTAATGCGGACAACGGACTGCAAGAACTCTGTCTGTATGCGGGATGCAAGAAGCGCCTCCTTGGATGCTGTTTCCGAAGCGCCAAAACGACAAAAGTGCGCCAAAACTAACCCGGCATCCCGGTGCGGCCCCAGTCAGTCCGACCACACACTTAAGTGGCGTTAGCGCTGCCTCGCAGTCGCAACTTTTTGCTTTAGGCGAACAGCGAATAGAGATCGACGTTGCCGCCAATGGCTAAATTTACAATAAGTAATCAACTATGAAGTGAGGCAGCTAAAGCGCAGGAGGGGGGCGGTTATAAAGCCAGCTTTCAGAAGTAAGGTTCGCGGATGGGACAACCACGGAAACCGCCAAAACGGAGGTCCGCGGCGGCTGAAACAATGTGAACGTGGAAGCCGGTTCGGTCCACTGACTTGCACCGCCGAGAAGATGCTGCCGCTTGGCCTCGGAGGTTTGGGCCTTCGTGGCGGTTGCTTTTTCAACTTCCGGACCTTGCATCGTGAAGCGCGTGGCGAGACTTGCCGTAAGCGAGCCGATGGCAAGAGCAATCAGCGCGATCCGGCACCACGACCGCAGCCTAAATTGGACGCGAAAATGTTCTGGCATTACCTTTAAAATCCACGCTCGGATGGACTGGTTGCGATTATACCCAAGCCACAGCAGCGGGCCGACGTGACCCAAGTTATCCACTTACTTTGACGCCCGCCAAGCAGTTTGGGTTGCAGTTAGCGGATCAGTTTGAATTCGGTTCGAAAGGCACGGCTTCACAGCTTGCCGCAGAATTATACTCTGTTCTTGCTTCTGGATGCGCAGCGGTTCACCGCTGCGCATCTCCATCCCTCCACGCAAACACCAACCGCTCCGCTGCGGATATGCCCGCAGGGAGCGATCAGAGGTTCGTTGCAATCTCGAAAGACAACTTACGGCAAGTAGTAGCGGAACGACGTCATAAACATGTTGTCGATTCCGTGCGGAGCGCCGAAGATTGCCGGCGTTGTCGACCCCGCCGGTACGACCGTTCCCGACCACGCATTTCGCACCAGGTACGAGTACTGCGGGCCGATTTGAATCCTTCCCTTGGGACCGTGATATGGGCGGAACCAGAACCCAAACGTTCCTTCGATCGTGCTCTGAGTCTGTCCACTACAGGTGAGCCCTCCGAAAGCGTAACCGCCGCTGCCCGGCACAGTTTCACTATAGCAATTCGAATCGTTGAAGCCCGGTGCCCCATATCCCACCGGCTTTCCAGAAACGGGGTCAAGCTCCCAACGCTTTCTGACATATTCCTCGCCGCCGTTCAGGTACACATCCAACCTGGCCGTATGGTACTCCAGCGTAGCCAGACCTTGGTAGCTGCGCAGCGGGGCGAGCGTGCCGTCGGCGTTGGCGGCGGCATCGGGCAGACCGGAGGTGCCGTAGCGGCCTACGCCGTTCCCATAAATCGCGTGGAGACCGAAGTCCAGATGGTGGGCGATGGTGACGCGCGCATTGCCTCCCACTCCGCCACCATTCTTCGAATCGTTATAAGCTCCGACCGCGGAAGCACCCGTTGTGCCGCAGAGGCTCGGATCCAACGTATATTCCACGCACGGATAAACGCGATCCCGGAAGCGACTCAAGATGCCGAAGATTTCATAGTGACCGAATCCCGGCTCAAACGCCGCCTTGAGAATGACGTCCGGTATGGCGTTGAACGAATAGTTCGCGTTTGCCGCTCCGCTGGTGTTCGCCGACGAGTTGTAGAGTCCACTGCTCGTTCCCGGCGCTCCTAATGCGAAGTTCGAGGCATTACCGCTCGACGAAAAGATAGTCTGCGGATTCTCTAGCGCCGCCGCCAGCCAGAAATGATTGTTGAAGTTCTTAGCCACGCGGAAACCATACTGCCGCGCCCAACTGAAGCCCACGGTATAAGCCGGGTCTATGGTCAGCGGAAGAGCTTCTGTGCGGTTGTCGACGCCATGCTTTGTTTCCGTTACCAGGCTCCACATTTGGCCGCCGGTAAAGCTCAAGCCATTGTCCAACGCAGCCTGTCCCCAAACCTGCCGTTGCCGCAGCGAGTAGCTGTTGCTCTGGTTGTTATTGGAGGTCACTGCCGCCGATAGAAAGTCGGCCTCGTAATAGCCGGACAGCTTGGCACTGCTGATCTTGCCCTCCGCCAACAACGAAATTCGCGACTGACGCCCTGATCCATAAAATTCGGAAATATCGTTTGCGCCGCTCCCGGGCATCGAAACGCTGTTGAACGGAGTATTGATGTCCGATCCCAACGCCCGATTCCGATATACAGTTTCACCCGCCAGGAAGCCGCCCGGGGTCAGCGTAACGCCCTTGAAGCGGATCGCCACCGGGCTCTCGATCTCATCCTTTAAGGTCTTCTGGGTTTCTTGTAAAGTCATGGCGTTACTCGTCGCCGTCGTCTTCAGATCCGTAACATCGCTCTTCAGCGCGATCACGGTTTGCTGCTGATCGGCCGTCTGAGCGGCGGCGGTATCGGCTCTTGTCTGCGCCTGCGTGGCTACAGCCTGATTCTGATCAAGCCGCTGCTCCAGTTGCTCGATCTTCTGATCGCGGCTCTGCACCAGGTCTCTCAACTGCCTGATCTGCGACTGCTGCGCATCGATCGAGGCCTTCATCTCGCTGAGCTGCTCGGAAATCGTCGGCCCCTTTTCGACCGCTTTCTTGTGCACGGTCTTCTTCGTTGCAGGGGCTGTCTCTTGCTGGGCCTGGGTAGCCATCACACTCCCGGCCAGCGCGATCAAGAGCATTGCTGCCATGATTCGTTTCATTGTTCTTTCTCCTGAGAAATAAAAAGTTCGAAGTGGCGCGGCAAACCACGACCACGGACAAACTGCATTTTCAACTCGCCTTTTGGTGAACCCTCAGCCTAGTCCGCCCTTTGTTAATAATCCGTGACAATCAGTTGAATATTCTGTAAATCGACTTCGCCCCCCGCGCAGCCGCTTACTCACAATGAGAATCTTGCAGCGGTCAGCATGCGGCGCTGCTTCTGGCTCATTGGCGGAAAACTCACTGTTTCCTGCTTCTGGGTGGCGCAGCGCTGCGGTAACCGTTGCATTGGATCGCGCCTTCAGGAGCTGAGGTCGCGCTTTTTAGCGGCGAGCGACTCTCCCCCGCACTAGGTTTTCTCCGTCCCCCGCGGTGAAAGAGAACGCCGACACACATACCAGAAGAATGAGAACCAGCACCAGCCTGGGTTATGCTGAGACTTCCTCGCCCCAAAATTTGAGGACTCTCTCGCATGGCGATCTCTCAGACCGAGCTTTCATCGGCAAACCGGAAACTGATCCTCGCCGGCCAGATCGCCTTCTTTCCCACTGGCATTCTCACCACCCTGCTCGGGCCCATGCTCCCCATCCTCATCGCCCGCTGGGCGATGAATGACACCCAGGCCGGCAATCTCTTCCTCGTGCAATTCCTGGCGTCGCTGGTTGGAGTGCAACTCTCGGGAGCGTTACTGTCGCGGAGGGGATTCCGCCCCGCATTCCTCCTCGGCCTGATCATGATGGCCGCAGGCGTAAGCACGCTCTATCTGGGATCGCTCTGGCTCGGCCTAGCCTCTGTGGCGATCTATGGTTTTGGGCTGGGATTGATTATCCCGACTGACAATCTGCTAATCGCAGAAATCGGCGCGAGCTCGGCCGCTATGCCGAACGCCGCTTCCGACGCGACCGCATCGAAAGCCGGCGCCGTCAGCCTTCTGAATTTTTTCTGGGGCGTTGGAGCCGTGTTCTGTTCGCTCATGGTCGCTTGGACCGCCGTCCACAAACTGCTCCCGTTCTTTCTCGGGGCGACGGCTCTTTTTCTCGTCGGATTGGCCTTCGCGATGCGCAATCTGCCCTTTCCTCCAGCGGAAACCGCCACGGATAAATCGTCGTCGGCATCGTGGCGAGAGTTGGCCAAGAGCCCCGCCATCTGGCTTTTTGCCGCCGTTTTCCTCCTCTATCCCGGATCGGAAACTTCGGTAGGGGGATGGATCAGTTCCTACGTCTCACGCCTAGGTCCGCGCGGCCAGGCAATCGCGTCGATGATGCCAGCCTTTTTCTGGTCGGCGCTTACCTTAGGCCGCGCTTTCGGCACCGCGTTGCTGCGCCACGTTTCCGAGCGCCAGGCGTTGCGCGCTGGCTTTGCGACTTCAGCCGCGGGTATCGCGCTCATCCTCTGGTCTACGTCGCTCGCCGGGGTAGTCGTCGGCGCGCTGATCACTGGCCTGAGCTACGCCACGCTTTATCCGATCACGGTCGCTCGCTTTTCGCAGCGTTTTGGCGTCGCCGCTCGCAGCATCGGCGCAATCATGTTTTCTCTAGCGTCCATTGGCCCCGCCCTGCTCCCGTGGCTGGTAGGCGTGGTCTCCCACTCCACCGGAAGCCTGCGCGCCGGCCTCCTCCTACCCCTGGCCGCAACCATAATTCTGTTTCTGATTCATCTAGTAGATTGGTGAAGCTCGAAATGGTTTCGGGAAAGCCATGACGCTTGGAGGCTGCGGAAAAAACAGGCTTTGCCGTTGCTTTTGGGAGCAGCGGTTCACGGCTGCAGTTGCAGCTTCGTTTTGATTGGCCTTTAGGCGCTGAGGTCGCTCGCGCGACCGATGATTGTCCCCGCAGCGAGTCACACGCGCGACGCCTTAGCGCGACGCCCCTCGGCAATCCGCAGCGGCGCCGTAGAAGCCAGTTCCGCCCGGTTGCGTCCTTTGTTCTTGGCGCGATAAAGCGCCTGATCCGCAGCCTGAATCACCTGCTCTGGCTGCCGATAGCGCGTACTCGGCTCGCCCACCCCGATGCTCACGGTAACAGATAGATAATTCGGTAAACGTTCGGGCGACGGGTTCAAACTGGCGGACGCAGTCTTGTTTTTCGCCGACTTCCTCCGATCCCTCTCCACCCCGCGCCGCTCGCCATTTTTCTCTGCGCTTTTTTCCGACATCCTCTCGGCTCTTCGATCCGAGCCCCGCACATGAAACGTCGACTTCTCAATGGTCGCGCGCAGTGCCTCCAGATGCTCCAACGCCTCCTTGGCGGATGTGTTCCGAAAGACAATCGCAAACTCCTCGCCCCCGCAACGAAACGCCTGCCCGTCGCCGCCAACCTGCGTCAACCTCTTCGCCACCATGCACAACACCTGGTCCCCCACATCGTGTCCATAAGTGTCGTTAAATTTTTTGAAATGATCGATATCGACGATTGCGATGGCATATTGCTGATCGAGCGAAAGCAGCGACTCATTGAAGGCACGTCGCCCGCGAATGCCGGTCAGTTCGTCGTGATAGGCAAGCACATAAGAAGTTTCAATCAAAGATGCGGCCAAAATCAGCGCCGCAGTGGCCACATAAGCGTCCGACACTTTGCCCACCGGCGCAAAGTCCAGCCACAGGAATGCCGCACCCGTGGACCACACAAAACCCGGCTCAATCGGTTTTCTCGTTTGCACGTACCGCCAAACAAACACCGCCACAGCCGCCGCGAAACTCAAGAAAAACCATACCGGCACTACTGCCGCGCCAGGACGGGATGAACTGCCCGCGCTATTCTCCGGCCGGCACATCACCGCGAAGACCACCGATTCTAGAAAGAGCAACCCAAATCGCGGCGCGACACCCGCGATCGTTAAGCCCCGTTCGCGCATCTGCGCGAATACAATGAAATTCAGCGGCACCAACACCGCCGCGAGCGCAACCGCCATTCCTCCGGGGCCTGCGTGACCGCCCCGGCCACCCGAAAAAAAATCAACCGCGCGGTGCGCCAGCAGCAGAACCAGCAGGGAAAAAAGCACACGGCTAGAGTTGAAGCGCCAGGCGAGCGACAATCCCGCCGCAAACACTCCGACGTAGTAGAAGCCCAGCGAAGGCGCAACCTGCGCAAAAAACGAGCTATTGACGAGCGCCGCTGCCAGCGCCAATAGCAAGCCGCCAGGAACCAGCCACGCCTTCCAGGTTCGTCCATTCACCCCTTCAGGATACGGCACCGGCCGCTCAACGCCGGTGATGTTTGAGGCACGGGCAACCGGTTCTCGATTCCGGTTCTCTGTTCTCGTATCGGGTTCAAAAGTTTTACTGAGAACTGACAACAGGCCGAGCGGTGATAATCTTCCCTGTTCATGCCTCGCGCCTCGAATTCCGAAATCCGCGTCGCCGTTGATACCGGAGGCACGTTCACCGATTGCGTCTGGGCGGACGCCGGCGTTCTCAAAACCCTGAAGGTCTTCTCCACCCCCGACGATCCCTCACGGGCCATCGCCGAAGCTCTGCAAAAGATTCGACAAGCGGCGGCGACGAAGACTCACAATACCCAGCTGATTTTGCTGCACGGCACAACCGTCGGCACCAACGCCCTCCTGCAAAGAAAAGGAGCGCGCGTCGCGCTGATCACCACCGCCGGATTTGAAGACGTTATCGAGATCGGCCGCCAGGCGCGCCCTCGCCTCTACGACTTTTTCTTCGATCGCATCGCGCCGCTCGTGACCCGCGAGTTTCGCTTCGGCGTCAAGGAGAGAACCGCTGCCGATGGCCAAATTCTGGAACAGCCATCAGAAGCAGAGTTGACACGACTCTGCAAAGCCGTCGAGAAAGCCAATCCCGAAGCCATCGCCATCTGCCTGCTGTTCTCTTTTGCGAATCCAAAGAACGAGGCAGCCATAGCAACCGTCGTCTCGAAACTCAACAAACCGCTCTCCATCTCCCATCAGATTCTGCCTGAGTTCCGCGAATATGAGCGCACCAGCACCGTCGTGGTCAACGCCTATCTGCAGCCGCTCATGCAAAGCTACATGCAAAAATTGGCCGACCGTGTCATCGCTGCGTCTCCCCCCAGCGCGACCGCAAAGCGAAGCAAGCCGCGAATCTTCGTCATGCAATCCAGCGGCGGCATCACCGCTCTCGAATCCGCAGCCCGAGAACCCGTGCGCACCGTGCTCTCCGGCCCCGCCGGAGGACTCGTAGGTGCAGCCGCCATGGCCGCCCGCAGCGGATTCAACAAAATTCTCTCCTTCGACATGGGCGGCACTTCCACCGACGTCGCCGCCGTGCAGGATGAGGTTCGAACCGGCGGCCAATCCGAAATCGCCGGACTTCCCGTCGGAGTTCCCATGCTGGAGATCCACACCGTCGGCGCCGGTGGCGGATCGCTCGCGCGTTTCGACGCTGGTGGCGCTCTCCGCGTGGGCCCCGAATCGGCCGGAGCCGATCCCGGCCCAATCTGTTACGGCCGCGGCACCGAGCCCACTGTCACTGACGCCAACCTCCTGCTCGGTCGCCTTCGCCCAAATCGCTTTCTGGGCGGCGAGTTCACGCTCGAGTTGCAACGAGCCCGCCGCATAACTTCTGAATGGCTAAAGAAAGACGGCCGGGAGAAAGAAGGCGCACGCCTGGGCCTGGAGGAATTTTGCGACGGCGTCATACGCGTCGTAAATGCGAACATGGAGCGCGCCCTGCGCGTCGTCTCCATCGAACGCGGCTACGATCCGCGCGAGTTTACGCTCGTCGCATTCGGCGGCGCGGGAGGCCTTCACGCCTGCGAATTGGCCGAAGCGTTGGCGATTCCGACCGTGATGATCCCCGCGCGTCCCGGTGCGCTCTCCGCGTTCGGTATCCTCGTCAGCGACGTGGTCAAAGATTACTCGCGCACGGTGCTCTGGCGACTAGCCGTTCATCCCGGGCAGTCAGCGCCGCGAGCCAGGGTCGATCAGCAATTTCGTAAGCTCGAAGCGACAGCACAAAAAGAATTTCGCGGCGAACGATGGCACGGCGCTATTCAGTACGAGAGAAGTCTTGACCTCCGATATCGCGGCCAAGGCTACGAACTGAACGTTCCAGCCCAGTCTAGTAATGCTAGTGATAAGGATAATAAGGAGATTAGTCCGGAAGACCTCGCCGCCCGCTTCCACGCCGAACATCAGCGCCGTTACGGCTATCACCATCCGGAACGCGAGATCGAACTCGTCACATTGCGTCTCCGAGCCCGCCTGCGTACCCCGCATCCCCAGCCGCGTTCGAACCCGTCGCGTCAGTCGTCGCGCAACGCGTCGCCGCGCGTAGCGCCCGTCGAACAAGCAGCCGTCTTCTTTGACAACAAGAAGTTATCAACCCCCGTGTTCGAGCGCGGTGACCTGATCCCCGGTCGACGAATGCGCGGCCCGGCCGTAATCACGGAATACAGCGCCACCACGGTGATTCCTCCGGACAAAAAGTTCTGGGTAGATAAATCCGAAAATCTGATAATCAAAATGAGGTAGGTTTCGCGAGCGCGGCGCGTTTTACTCTTCTTCCAGATCCTTCTTTTCCTCGATCGCCATATCCTTCAATTCGCTCGACTCGAATACGTCTCCACATTCCTGGCATTCCACGTATTCAGCTTCTTCATCGCGAGAAACGATCTGCACCCGCGGATGCTTGCACTGATCGGGGCTGACCTTATTTTGAGGAGACTGCGAGGGCTGACTTGGTGTCATAAACTCATCGAAGCAAAACTTTGAAAGGAACCCGCCTATTACCCCGAATTGGCGCTATTTTGCGGCGACAGCGTCAAAGATGTCAAGTGCTCTAGGCGATCATTGTCAACCGACAATAGAAATGTCCCCATGCTTACGACATTAGAAGTGTCCCCTTTTCAGAGTTTCTCGCGCGAGGAGGCGGCAATTGGGGAACTTTGAATTGGAATGAAACAACACAGACGAAGAATGTTTTACCCGGCCGTCGCTTCCGTCCGTGCCTCCGTGGTAAAGAAAAAGTGAATGATCGACACATCAGCGTTTCAGAATTCTCCCAGCCGGCTTATCATGGCGGGCGTGACTCGACTCATCGCATTTTCCCTCCTCACCTTCTGCCTCACTTCCATCACCGGCCTCGCCCAGAATGCAGCGCCCAAACTGCGCCTGCCCTTGACGGTTCGTCCGCTTCGATATTCCGCCGACCTTCATATAGCGCCGGGCGAAGACCGGTTCCACGGCTCGATCGCCATCGACCTCGAAATATCGCAACCGGTCTCGACCTTCTGGATCCACGCCAAATCCCTTGAGTTCGAAGCGACAACGATTCGCATCGCGGGCCACGACGTCTCCGCTCAAGCCGCGCCCGCCGGGGAAGGTGACTTCATCGCTATCACAACCGCCAGCGCGCTTCCCGTCGGCCAGGCGACATTACAGATCACCTACACTGGCGAAATCAGCCGCACACTGACCGATGGCGCTTTCCAACAACAGGCAGAAAATGACTGGTATGTCTTCACCAAGTTCGAACCAGTTACAGCGCGGCGCGTATTCCCGTGTTTCGACGAGCCCTCCTTTAAAGTTCCCTGGCAGCTGACACTGCACGTGCCAAAAGATCTGAAGGCCTTTTCGAACACCGCCATCGCTTCAGAGAAAGACGAGCCGAACGGCACTAAAGAGGTCGGCTATAAAGAGGTCCGCTTTAACGAAACCAAACCGCTGCCGTCGTATTTGATTGCCTTTGGCGTAGGCCCGTTCGATGTAGTCGAAACCGCTCCCGTCGGAGCCAACCGGCGTCCCAGTCGTATCATCGTGCCCCGCGGGCGCTCCGCCGAAACCACCTACGCCGCCTCCGTCACTCCGAAATTAATTGAGTTACTCGAGGATTATTTTGGCACGCCTTATCCTTACGAAAAACTTGACCAGATCGTCGTGCCCCTCACCACCGCGTGGGGCGCAATGGAGAATGCCGGCCTCATTGCCTACGGTGATTTCTTACTCTCGCCCAAAGAGCAAGACAGCAGCCTGCTCCAGCGGCGCCGCGCCTCCGCGATGGAACATGAAATGTCGCATCAATGGTTCGGCGACTTGGTCACCATGGACTGGTGGGACGACATCTGGCTCAACGAGGCCTTCGCCAGTTGGCTCTCCGGCAAATTGCTCGATGAATGGAAGCCCGAGTGGAACATGAAAGCCGACGCCGCCGGCTCCTCGAATGTAATGCGCAGCGACAGTCTCACCACCGCGCGCAAGATACGCCAGCCCATCGAAGCTCCCGGCGACATTGCCAACGCCTTCGACGGCATTACCTACGGCAAAGGACAGGCCGTCATCGGAATGTTTGAAAATTACATCGGCCCGGAAGATTTTCAGAGCGCCATTCGCACGTACCTGCAACAGCACGCCTGGGGCAACGCCACGAGCGCCGATCTCCTCGCCACTCTCGATTCCGCGTCAGACAATAAAGTCGGATCCGCGTTCTCCACCTTCCTCAATCAGGTAGGCTTCCCGCTAGTATCCGTGAAGCTGTCCTGCGAGGCGTCTCATCCCGCTTCCGTGGAACTCGAACAACGCCGGTTCCTTCCCCTCGGCTCGCCCGGCCTCTCCGACGCCGTATGGAGTGTTCCAGTTTGTATAAGTTGGGCTGACGAGGCCGGCTCGCATCGCCAGTGCAATCTGCTGACAAAGGCCGCCGACCGTTTCGAATTAAAGGGCGCAAAAGGCTGCCCAGCATGGCTTTTCGCCGACTCCAATGCCGCCGGCTATTACGCCGTCTCTTATGACGCCGAGCTGGCCGAGAAACTAATCGCGCAAGGCTTGCCGCATCTACAGCATGACGAATCCGCCGCTGCCCTCCGCAATATTCAACTCCTGTTTTCCGCCGGAGTGGGCGACGCTGAACAGCAGCTAAAATTCGTCTCCCAGTTCAGCCACAGCTCCGACGCGGGATTGGTCCGGCAGGCCGCCATTAGCGTAGAAAGTATTGGCGACTTCGTGCCTTCCGATCAAAGCCGCAATTATGCGCAGCTGATCCGCGCCCTCTACGGCACGCGCGCGCATCAACTCGGATGGAAGCCGCAGCCCGGCGAATCGCAAGAGGTTCGGCAGTTGCGTATCGAGATCCTGCCGCTAGTCGCTACTTACGGCGAAGATCCAGACCTGTCATCCCAAGCCACGGCTCTGGCGCATGCATGGTTAAAGAATCACCAATCCCTCGATCCCGATATCGTCGGGCCTGTTCTTTCTTCTGCGGCCTGGAACGGCGATCGCGCCTTCTTCGATCTGCTCGTGGATGAAATCAAAAAAGACAAAATTCAACGCGAACGCTCGTGGATGATCGACGCCCTCGATTCTTTCCGCGAGCCAGCCATCACGCGGGCACGGCTCGACCTTATACTCGGCAGCCGAATCGATCCGAGAGAACTGCGGTTTGCACTCTTCAATGCTCCCGCATATGCACGGGAAATCGTGTGGCACTATATCCAAAGTAATTTTGATGCACTCAACTCCGCGTTGCCGGGCGCTCGCGGAATCCCCTTCGGCGCATCGCTTCCGCTATCCGCAGCAGGGTTCTGCGACGAAGAGCATCGCCAGCAAGTCGCGGGTTTCTTCCAACCTCGCATGGCCACTCTGCCTGGTGGCGCGCGCTATCTCGCCAATGCCCTCGAGCGCATACGCCTATGCAGCGCACGCGCCGCAGTGATTAAGCCAGCCATCGTCGGCTTTCTGAACTCTTACAACCAGTGATTGCGTAAGTTGAAAGATGAGTTGCTGGAAGAGAGCGGAGTTGAAACCCCTGTCCCGCGCGCTATTTCAGGCGCAAGGCAGTGTCACCCGCAGCTGGCAACCCCTCTTTCCATTTTGATTCGACAACGCAATCGACCCCCCATGCGCCTCCGCAATCTGCCTCGACAGCGCGAGCCCAATCCCGCTCCCCGCCGGCTTAGTCGTATAGAACGGCACGAACGCGTTGCTCGGATTCAACAGCCCCGGCCCATTGTCGTCAATCGTCAAGACCACACTCTGATCTTCCACCACCCAGTGCAAAGTCACTCGCGGCTTACGCGACTCGGCAACAGAAACGCCCGCAATATCATTCTCAGCAGACGTTTCCAGCGCCGCCTCAACTGCGTTCCGCACCAGATTAATCAGCATCTGCTCAATCTGGTCGGCATCCACCATCACCATCACATCCGGCCCCGAAAAAATCTCCACCGCCAGCCGCGTCTCGAGAAACGCCACGCGCTCGATCAGCGGCGGCAGCGCCACCTTCTTAATCGCCGGAGGCGGCATCTGCGCCAACTGCCGATAAGCTTGTAGAAACCGATTCAGCGAAGTGGTGCGCGCTTCAATAATCGCCAGCCCTCGCTCAAAATCCCGGCGATGCTCATCGTGGAGCCCGCTCTCGCCGAGCCGACCGCTCAAACTTCCTGCAATCGACTTGATCGGCGCGAGCGAATTGTTGAGTTCGTGCCCAAGCACTCGAATCAACCGCTGCCAAGCACTCCGCTCCTCCTCGCGCAGCGCCCGGCTGACGTCTGACAGCACGATCAACGTATGCGGCGCGCCTCTTTCGCGAAACTTACTCTGCCGCACCAGCCAGCGGGCCCCGGCGCTGTTCGCCGGCAAAGCCACCAACGACTCGTTCGCCGCGATCAGGCAATCGGCCAATCCAATCTCGTCGGCCGTTCGCCCGAGCAGCCGAATCGCAGCCTGCTGCAAGAGTTTCTCCCCCGCCGGATTCACCAGCCTCAACACCCGGTCCGGATCGAACGCAAACAGCGGAGCGTCGATCTCTTCCACTACTCGCCGCAGCAGCGCCGTCGCTTCTATCGCGCGGATGCGCTGGTCCGCGAGCAAATCGGCCAGAGCGTTCACTTCGAGCGAAAGCTCGCCCAGCGCATCCTCGGCAACCGCTCCCCGCGCGCGAAACGAATAATCCTCTTCCCGAAGCGCTCCCACAACATTCGCAAGCGTCTGCAACGGCTTCACCGTCTGTTCATGCAACACCAGCGCCAATATCCACCACGCCACCAACACAGCGAACGATAATGCGAACTTCGATTGCGTCGACCACGCCTGCATCCATATCAAAATGCCGCCGACCAAAATCCCCGGCAACGCGACCAGAAACGAATACAGGCTGATGCGATTTTCATACAGCAGCCGAACCCGCTTTCGACTCTTCGGCATTTTTCTCCCGCCGCTGCTCTGCGGGCTAGAGCCCATACTTTTCCATCCGTCGATACAGCGCTCCCCGGCTCAGTCCCAACGCCTCCGCCGCCTGGCTTATATTTCCCTGAAAACGTTGCAGCGCCTTGCGGATCAAAAGCGCCTCCACCGCTTCTAAACTTAACTCCTCGAGATTCTGCCCTTGCGGCCGCTGCAAATTCAGCCCCAGATCCGCTGGCTGTATCTCGCGCCCGCGGCACATTAATACTGCCCGCTCCAGCGTGTGTTCAAGTTCGCGAACATTCCCCGGCCACGCATACTGCGCCATCACCTGCAGCGCAGCCGCGTCAAATCCATCAATCTCCCGCCGATAGCGCGTCGCATAACGCCGCAGAAAATGTATAGCCAGCGTCGGAATATCCTCGCGCCGTTCGCGCAGCGCCGGCACGCGAATCTCGACCGTATTAAGTCGAAACAGCAGATCCTCGCGAAACTGCCCCGATGAGCACGCCGCTTGCAGATCGGTATTGGTAGCCGAAATCACGCGCACATCAATCTTCCGCGACCGCGACGACCCCAGCCTTTCAATCTCGCCCGATTCCAGCACCCGCAGCAACTTCGCTTGCTGTCGAATCGGCACATTTCCGATCTCATCCAGAAAAATCGTGCCCCCATCAGCCAGTTCGAATCTCCCGATGCGATCGGTTCGCGCGTCGGTGAACGCTCCCTTCACATGCCCAAACAGTTCGCTCTCAAAAAGTCCTTCCGCCAGCGCCCCCGTATTCACCGCCACCAGCGACCGCGATGCGCGCAAAGAAAGCGCATGCAGCGTCTGCGCAACCACTTCTTTGCCACTCCCGTGTTCGCCCGTAATCAGTACATTGGCATCCGAAGGCCCAACCCGAGCCATCGCTTCCAGCACCGGCTGCATCGACGCCGACGCCGCAATGAACTCCGGCCGCCCCTGCGCCTGCAACAGCCGATTCTCCGCCGCCAGCCGCTCCGCCCGTTGCAGCGCGCGATGCAATTCGACTTGCGTCCGCAGAATCGCTAGCAGCCGCTCGTTCTCCCACGGCTTCTGCACGAAATCCCGCGCCCCGCGCCGCATCGCTTCTACCGCCAGTTCAACATTGCCCCAAGCGGTCATAACAATCACCGGCAGACTACTGTCGAGCGCGACAATCTCTGAAAGCAGATCGAGCCCCTCCTGCCCAGAAGTCGTGTCACGCGTGTAGTTGAGATCAATCAGCAGCGCGTCATAAGAATTGACGCTAGAATCTGACGCCAAAGCCTCCCTCACCTCCGCCGGAGACTTAGCGCTCTCCACCCGATAACCCTGCGGGTGCAGCAACAACTGAATCGCTTCGAGAATGTGCGGTTGATCGTCGGCCGCGAGAATGCGCGGCGCGCGATTCTGCTGCGGATGAGAATGCTCGTCGGCCGCCTTGAGCGAGCGGCTATCTTGCGGCTTGGCCGAAGTCGGCATGACTTATGGAGTCGAAGCAGTCACCGTCCCCGTGACCGCATCCTGAATCAGCACTCCATTATGTTCCAAAGTCGCGCCCGTAGCGCGATCAAGTTCAACTCGCGCCTTCTCGTAAACCGTCATGGCATTAACCAGGTCCAGCTCCGACAAGGAGAGATCGCGCTGGGCGGTCATGGTCTGATAACTCGACCCCGATCCCAGGTCCTGCTCCTTCTTGGTGATCTCAAATGTGCGTTGGGCCAAATCGCGCGCCTTGCGCGCCGAATCTACCCGCGCCCGCGATTGCTCCAGGGCATACTGCGCATTCCGCACCTCAATCCGAATCTGCTTTCGCAACTGTTCCTTGCGCAGCCCCGCCTGTCGATACTCCAACTCCGAACGATACTGATCGGCCTTAGCCACGCGGTTGCGAAACGGAATATTCAAATTTAGTCCGGCATAATAATCCGGCGATGAATTGTTGAAAGTGTTTTGCCAGTCGCCAGCGAGGTCTGTCGGAGTGCCCGGAGTTACGTTGTTGCTGCCAGGAGGATTGGCCAATCCCCCGAGCCCACTGCCACCATAAAATCCGACCAGCGACAACGAAGGCAACAGCGCATTCCGCGCCGCCTGCCGGCTGATCTGCCGATTCGCCAAATCCACATCGGTCTCCAGCAACTCCGGGCGATTCCGCAATCCCTCTTCAATCAAATCTAGTATCGGCGCGCTGGTGTCAGCCGAAGTGTTCGCCGCCTGCATCTGGTCCGTCGGCACCACCGGCATCTCTTCCAGCATCGGATCGTCAAGGCTCTTGGTCAGCGCGTTCTTCATCAGCGATTCCTGCAACTCCAGATTCGTCCGCGCCACCGTCAAATCCTGATCGCGCTTCGACACCTCAGCCTCCGCCTTCATTACGTCCATCTCTGGAATGGCCTCCAGTTGCAATTGCTTCTTGGCGTTGTCGAATGTCTGATTGGCAAAGGCCAGCGATTCCTCATTCACCCGCGCCTGCTCATATGCGCTCACCAGGTCCCAATAAATATTTTCGATCTGCGTCACCGTCGCCATCACCTGATCTTTAAAGGCGATATCCGAAATTTTCTTGTTGTTCTTGGCAATCCGTAGATATCGCAAATTCGGCCCGAAGCCAAATCCCGCCAGCAACTGCTGTTGAAAAGTGAAACGATAATAAGAATTCAAAGCTGGCGAAAGAAAAATTTCCGGGCTATTCGTAGTCTGCCGATTGTTGTTGAACTCAAACGAAATCGAAGTCCCGCTCGAAAATGCCTGCGTGTAGAGCGCATTCACCTGCGCGGTATTCAACTGCAACGAATTTACGTCATAGAGCACTTTGCTCGATTGCGGCAGCGTCAGATGCTCGATACCCGCGGTCACGCTAAGCGATGGATCATACGACGATACCGGAGTTCCCACGCCCAACGTCGATTGCACCAATCCCGACGCTCCTGCTCCAGCGCCGCCCGCTCCGCCGGTTGTGCCGCCAGCGCCAGCGCCCGGCGCGCCCGTCCCATAGCCCCCGATTCCTCCTCCCGGAGTGCCTTGCACCACGCCCGTATTGACGCCGCGAAAGCTCCCGCCCGCTTGTGTGCGCAGCACATCCGTATCCGCGATCGGCAAATTGTAGCGCGCAATCGCCAGATCAAGATTGTTCTCCAGCGCCAGCGCAATCGCATCCTTCAATGACAAATAAAGTTTGCCATCCCGAATCAACCGGTCAAGCCGCGGAGAATTCGTGAGCGCAGGCTGCGCCGCGTTTTCCCCCATATACGGCCGCAGCGGATTGTGCGACTTCGGCATTTCTAATGCCGTCGGAGTGCTGATCTGAGCTGCAGATCGAGACGCACCTACCGTAAGTACAAACACCACCGCTATTAATGTAGTGCGACATCGCAACGCCCAAAAACAAGCCCTCATCGATTCACCGCCGCATCGCTAGGCTCCGTCGTCACAGTTGAATTCGTCGCAGCCGAATTCGCCGCCCCTATATTCGGATTAGCCGTGTCCCCCACCAGCCAGCCATCCCGCATCTGAATCGTGCGCGTCCCATAAGCGGCGTTCGCTTCCGAGTGCGTCACCTGCACAATCGTCGTCCCCTGCTGATTTAATTCCCGGAAAAGCTCCATGATCTCCCTGGCTTGATCGGAATGCAGATTCCCCGTCGGCTCATCCGCCAGCAATAGCGCCGGCTTATGAATCACCGCCCTCGCCACTCCAACCAATTGCTGTTGCCCGCCCGAAAGCTGGCTGGGATAAAGATCTTTCTTGGCGACGATGCGAAACCGATCGAGCGTGTCGGCCACCAGGCTCTGCCGCTCGCTGCGCGGGATATCCTTATAAGACAGCGGCAAATCGATGTTTTCTTGCACCGTAAGATCGTCGAGCAGGTGATAGCTCTGAAACACCATGCCGATATTCTTTTTCGCCAATTCCGCGCGCTCCTTCCTCTTCATCGTGTGCGCCGCCTGCTCGCGAAACCAATACTCGCCCAGCCACTGGTCATCGAGAAACGCGAGCACATTAAGCAGCGAGGATTTCCCCGCCCCCGACGGCCCCATCACCGTAATAAACTCCCCCGGCCGAATCTCCAGATTGACGCGCCGCAGAACCCAAGTCTGCCCCGCCCCAGCCTTATAACTGCGATCGATATTTTTCAGTTGAATCATAAGTCGTCTGTAAGTCTCCCAGGAGTTGATCCCCTAAGTTGAGTTACTCCTCCCGCAAAGTACGCATCGGCTCAAGCGCCGCAGCCCGCCGCGCCGGAACATAACACGCCAATAAAACTGTAGCCGTAAGCAGAGATATCGTCGTCAGCAATGTAAGCGGGTTCAGTAAGCTAGTCTGATAGAGCAAGCTCGACAATATTTTGCCCGCTGCGAGCGTACCCGCGAGTCCAAGAACAAGGCCTGTCGCCGCCAGCTGCATGCCTTTCCCCAGGATCAATCCCATGACATCGGTGCGCTGGGCGCCGAGAGCCATGCGAATGCCCAGTTCCCGCGTGCGCATACGAACCGAATAACTGATCACGCCGTACAGCCCAACTGCCGCCAACAGCAACGCCAGCCCCGCAAATGCAGATAGCAAAAGCACCAGAAAACGGCGGCCAGTCAACGATTCGTCTACTCGCTGCTCCATGGTTTTGAGGTCATACAACGGCAAGCTCGCGTCGACCGCGCCTACCGCCCTCGACATCGAACTCACGAGGCTCTCGGGATCTGCTCCGCTGCTGCGCACCACAAGCGAAGCCATTCCTGGCGGCGACTGAGCTATCGGCAAGTAGTAATACCCCTCCGTGTTGTCTGCTTCCAGAGACGACGTCTTCGCGTGTTTGACAACGCCGACGATCTCCATCCATGGGGTCCGGTCGCCGAAGTTGATGTGTTGCCCTAGAGGATCCTCGTTGGGCCAATAGCGTCGCGCCAGGGTCTCGTCGACAATGGCGACACGGTCTGTCTTCAGCCGGTCCTGCGGAGAGAAAACCCGGCCGCGCACCAGGGAGATACTGAGAGTCGCGAAATAGTCGGGCGAAATGACCCGAATATTTCCGTGTGGGCCGGGGCTATCGGGAGCGACCGTCTGGCCTTTAATGCTGAAGGAAGCTGATCCGCCGTTGTTATCGAAAGGCAGGGCATCGGCGATTGCCCCGCTCCTCACTCCTGACAAATTCTTGAGCTGCTCTTCCGCACTCGTGAAGAAGGCAGCCCGCTGTTCGTCGGTTTTGTAAATCGACGGCGGCAGCGATACCGCAGCCGACATCAGCCCTCGCGGATTGAACCCGGTTTCAAGCTGCTGCACTTGTTGCAGGCTGCGCACCAGCAACCCGGCACCAACTAAAAGCAGCATGGCCACGGCAATTTCCGTGACCACCAATGCTGAGCGCAGGCGCTGCCGCCCACGGCTCGAAGTTTCCGAACGACCGCCCTCCTGCAGTGTCTGGAACCAACGTGAATGCGTCATCTGCCACGCCGGCGCGACGCCGCAGAAAAACACGCAGGCAGCGCCCACAATAACTACGAAACCAAGAATCGGCCAACCGACATGGATCGCGAGGTTGCGCGACAAACTCGCCGGAGCTAGAAGCAGCAACAACGGAATCGTCGTTTGTGCAATCACCAAACCCAAGCCCACTCCGGCGCAAGCGAGCACCAGGCTCTCCAGCAACGCGCTGCGAATCAGACGTGAGCGGCTCACGCCGAGCGCAATCTGAATCGACACCTCGCGCTGCTTTCCCGACGCCCGAGCAAGTTGCAACCCGGCAATGTTCGCGCAAGCAATCAAGAGTACCGACATGACCGCGGCCAGCAGAAGAAACAGCGGCTTGCGCAGATCGCCCGCCACGAAGTCGACGAGCGGCATCGAAAACATCCCCCACCCCGCTGCTTGGCTATAGCTATTCTGGCCTTCGGCGGCGATCTGTTGGGATGTTCGGAGGGCAAGATAGGCGCTCGCCTGGTCATTCGTAACTCCCGGACGCAGCCGCGCCACGCAAAACAAATATTCGTTATGGCGAAGTTGATTATCGGAATAGCTGGCGGCGGGCAATCCGAGTGGCACCCAAAGCTCCGCCTGATTCGGCCAATTAAATTCCGGCCCCATCACTCCGACAACCTGGTAAGACTCCTCGTTCAGCAGAAGCGTACGCCCAATGACACCTGGATCGCCGCCGAAACGTCGCTTCCACGCCGCATAAGACAGAACAACTTCGTGATTCGAACCGGGCTGGTCTTCTTCGGAACGAAATACTCGGCCCAACTGCGGACGGGCCCAGAAAACATCGAACCACTGCCACGAAACCGATGCCCCGCTAAGGCGCTCCGGTGTGGACCCACTGGCGCTGTAATTGAAGGCACTTTTCTTCATCACCGCGACCGACGTGAAAACATTTTTGCCGGCCGCTGCATCGGCAAAATCGGGCGGCGACATATTAATGTTGCCGAGGTCCGCCATCGCATACTTAGCGCGCAAAGCCACCACGCGATCCGGATGCGGCACGCCGCTCGGATTGAGCAGGCTGGCGTTGATCACGCTGAAGACGGCGACATTCGCGCCGATGCCCAAAGCCAGAGTAAGAATAGCTGTGGCGGTAAAGCCCGGGCTCTTGAAGAGTTGCCGCAGGGTATAACGCAAGTCCTGAAAAATTGTCTCCATGACGTTTTCCTTCCAATAGCCCTATGAAATTCCTTACTCATTCCTCAGCGTGGTCATCGGGTCAACCTGGGTGGCTCGGCGTGCCGGAAAGAAACAGGCGGTCAACCCGGCCCCCATCACAGTTCCAACGACAACTGCCATTGTCAGAGGATCGGTCGCGGAAACGCCGTGAAACTGGCTCGACAGAAGGCGCGTGGTCGCAATGCTTGCCAGCAAACCAATGACCACGCCGCCGCCAATCAGCAGCAGTGCGCGTTTCAGCATCATGCGCAGAATGAATGATGGCGGCGCGCCCAGGGCCAGACGAATTCCGATGTCGTGCGTCTGGAGCGAAACGATGTAGGTCATCACGCTGAAAAGTCCAACGATGGCGAGGACGAATCCGAGCGAAGCGCAGGCGCCGAAGGCAATCGCGCTGAACCTCGGCCTCTTGTATACGAGGGCATCCATCACGGTTCCCAGCGAGAAACCGGTGGCCCCTCCCACATCCGGCGCAGCCAATACGAGGTCATGGTCCAAGGACCAGAGCGTTTGCCGGACGTTTTTCACCAGCGAAGTCGGCGGCACGCGAGTCTGCATGGCGATGCCGCGGTCTCCGAAACCGGAGATTGAGTACGGCACGAATCCTTGGGGAAGCGTGTTCTGCGGGGTTCTAAGCACCATCACTCCCCCTTCGAAGTCGTACGTACGAGAGTCGCTGACAATGCCGACGATCTCGAAATAGGCGTCGTGAGGCGTTTCCGGAATTTCGTCCAGCACGTTGAATTTGATTTGCCTCCCGATGGGGTCTTCACCGCCAAAGTATTTTCGGGCCAGCTTTTCGTTCACCACGGCGACGTTTTGGGCCGACAAAATGTCATTCGCGGTCAACAGTCTGCCGTGCAGCAGGCGCAGGCCCAGGGTTTGAAAATAACCTTCGCTGCACAAATCTACGGCCGTCATCCATGTCTCATGATGGGGCTTGCCGGGAACCGTCACATCGCCGCGCGGCGCAAAAAGCAAAGGGAGGCCGATCATTTCTGTCGAACTCACCACGCCGGGCAAAGAATTGAGTTGCGGCAGGAAGCGGTCGAAAAATTCTCTCTTCTGTTCCGCCGTCGTATAACGTCCCTTGGGGAATTGAACTATGGCGGTGAAAATGTTTTCCGGCCGGACTCCAAGATCCGCGTGCGCGAGGGCGATGAAACTCCGCGTTACCAGCCCAGCGCAGGTAAGCAAGAGCAAGGCCAGGCCAACCTGGCCAATTGCCAACGCCGATCGGAACCGGCCGTGCTGGAAGGTGGCGTTCACATTCACTCCCGTGCTCGCCAATCCCTTTTGCAAGTTGGTACGGATCGCGTGCAGCGCGGGGGCCAATCCACACAGCAGCGTGCACAGAAAGGAAGCAGCAATAGCGAAGGCGAGCGCCGGACGATTGAGCGATACGGCGGATTCCATCGGAAGGATGGTAGGTAACTGTGTCAAGCTGAGAGCAGCTTTCAGTCCGGCGTAAGCCAAAAAGCAGCCCACGACGCAACCCGCGCCCGCCAACAGCAAGCTCTCACACAAGAGCTGGCGGATGAGCCGTGCCCGGCTTGCTCCGAGTGAGGCACGCAAAGCAATTTCTTTGGTACGCGCACTAGCTCGCGCCAGCAGAAGCCCCGCCACGTTGCTGCATGAAATCAGCAGCACCAGTGCGGCTGCAGCAAAGAGCAAGAGCAGCGTCTGTTTGAAATCGGACAGAACCACATCATTGAGCTTCTTTGTCGTGACGCGGAACTTCTTGGGATAGTCGTCGGGATGAATTTTCGCCTCTTGGCCCGCAATCACATCGATATCCGCCGACGCCGTCTCCAGGCTTACCCCTTTTTTCAAAATTCCCGTCGCCCAGAAAAAGAATGGATCCTCATTGTTAAATTCAAATCTGCCTCGTGCCGGCTCAGGCCGCGTCCACGATATCGGCATGTACAGATCAGCGCCGGCCACCTGAAATCTCGACGGCATAACTCCAATGATCGTTCGCGCTGTTCCATTGATCATCATGGCGTTGCCGACGACATTCTTGTCCCCCTGAAACTCGCGAATCCAATAGTTGTAGTTGAGCAGCACCACCGGCGCCGCCCCGGACTGCACGTCTTGGTCGCCAAAGCCGCGGCCGAGCAGCGTCGACACCCCCCAGAACTCCATCGCATTCGGCGTTGCTCCAACGCCTTTTACTTGCTCCGCGGTATCAGCGTGCGTGTAGATGACGTACCACAGCCCATAGGCGAGGATGTCTTCATAGCTATGATTCCCATTGCGAAATGCGGCAACCTCGTCGAGGTGATACATTCCGTGACCGCCGCGCTCGTTGTCCGCCGCTTCGACGCTGATTGATACGAGCCTATCCGCGCTGCGATAGGGGAACGGATGAAGCACCCCGTTGTACACGATGCTGAAGATGAGTGTCGACGCGCCGATGCCGAGCGCCAATGTGAAGATACACACGGCCGCAAACCCGGGATTCTTGCGCAACTGCCGCATGCCGTATCGAATGTCGTGCACCAGTCCGGACATGGGGTTCCTCCCTCCTTTACTCGTACCGCAGCGCCACCACTGGATCGACCTTGGTCGCGCGCCGCGCCGGAATATAACTCGCAATCAGCGCCACTCCCGCCAACGCAATCGACACTCCTACGTAAACGCCGGGATCGCTGTTGCTCACTCCCACCAGCAAGTGCGTCATCAGCCGCGTCACTCCCCAGGCCGCGAGCACGCCCGCAAAGACGCCGACGATTACGATCTTCATTCCCTGTCCCACCACCAGCGCCAGGATCTGACGAGGCGTCGCGCCGAGCGCGATGCGCACTCCAATCTCCTGTGTACGCCGCGACGCCGAGTACGAAACCATGCCGTACACGCCAACCACCGCCAGGATCAGCCCCAGCGTCCCCATGAACGCCGCCAGCGACGCGCCAAGGCGAAAGATGAAAAAACCAGTGGCGCCTTTGAGCGACTCTGTCATCGTTCGTATGTCCGCAATCGTGATCGCAGGATTCAGCTCCCGAATCTCCCGCTGGATCTCGCCCGTCAGCAGCCCAGGCGCCACTTGAGAACGAACCTGCAAAATCCGTAGCGACGAGTAATTTTGTTCCAGCGGAATATAGAAGTGCGGCTCCGGGTCTTCCGAAATGCTCTGATACTTGCTGTCACGCGCAATCCCGACCACTTCCAGAAACGGGCCTGCCTCGCTCTTCATGCTGAACCGCTTGCCAATCGGCACTTCTCCCGGCCACAGCCGACTAGCCATCGTCTGATTGATCACCGCCACCAGCGGCGCGGCTTCGTTATCGGAATCCAGAAACCCGCGGCCCAGCAGAACCGGAATACTCAAAGTCTCGAAATAACCCGGATCGACTCGGTTATAGAGGATGGTCGGCAGCGGACGGTCGGGCAGTACAATCCGATTTTCGACATATACTTTTTGTCCGCTCGGAAAAGTGCTGATCGGCACCGACGACGTCAAACTCGCCGACTGAACTCCCGGCATCGCCCTGACTTTCACTTCTAGTTCGCGATAAAACTCGCGCGTTTGCGCTTCGTTGTAGTCGTCCTCCTTCGGATCCAGCGTCACATTCAGCACATGGTCCGGATTGAATCCAAGCTCCATGTGCTCGGCATTCTGCAAGCTGCGCACGAATAGCCCCGCGACAATCAATAGCGTCAGCGATCCCGCCACTTGCAGCACCATCAAGTCCTTGCGGGCCTCGTGGCGGCGCGTACCACGCGCATCATCGCCGCTTCTTTGCTGAAGTACGGCGTTGACGTCCGCCCGAGTCGCATGGAGCGCCGGCGCCAGCCCCACAAAGATTCCAGTGAATAGCACCAACGCAAACGCATACGCAAAAACCGGCCAATCAAAACTAAAATCAAGTTGCAGGGGCACGCCTGCAGGATGAATTGCACCGCTCAGCCCGCTTGCCCACATCCCCAGCAACACTCCCAATAACCCGCCGAGAATCGCCAGCAGCATGGTTTCCGTCAGCATCTGCCGCACCAGCCGCGCACGGCTTCCGCCTAGTGCCGTGCGGATGGCGAGTTCGCGCATGCGAGAAGACGCCTGCGCCATCAGAATGTTGACCACATTCGTGCACGCCAGCAGCAGGATGATCACCGAAAGCACCAGAAAAAGCGCCGAGATCAGGAGAAACGAATTGTTCGCATACGGAATCGGTCGCGATTGTCTTTCCGGCAGCACCCGCACGCTGAACCCTTTGTCCGTTGCCGGATACTGCTCCGCCTGCCGCTGCGAAATCACATCGAACAAACTCTGCGCCTGCGTCAGGCTCACTCCCGGCTTCAGGCGGCCCATCGCAAGTATCAACCGCATGTTGCGGTCCGACCAAAAGTTAACCCCCGAGCCACCCGGAAAGAGCATGCTGAACGGCACGTAGCCATCCATTTCAAAAATCGAAAACGATCCGTGAAACTGCTTCGGCACTACGCCAATGATCTCCACCGGCTTGCCGTCGATCCGTACCTGCTTCCCAATGACGCGCGGATCGCCGCCAAACCGCTTCTGCCAGAAGTTATATCCAAGCACCATGACCGGTTGTGCTCCCGGCGCCTCGCCCTCGGTCGGAAGAATTAATCTGCCCAGCGCCGGATTCACACCTAACCCCGAAAAATAATTTGCCGACACAGAAGTAATCGAAACTCGGTCGGTGCGACCGTCGGCGGAAAATCCGAGCGACCCTCGTCCGAGCGCTTGACCAAATACTTCCGCCGGCCCCGCCGCCTGCTGCCGGAAGGCGACAAACTCCGGATAAGAAAACCCATGGGCTCCGAGCGGTGAGTTTTTTTCCTGAATCGCCAAAGCCGTAAGTTGCTCAGGAGCGGAAACCGGCAAAGGCCGGATCAGAAAACCATTGACGAGGCTAAACATCGCCGTATTCGCGCCCACGCCCAGCGCAATCGTGATCGCGACAATCGCCGTCAGCCCCGGCGACTTCCAAAGCGCCCGCAATCCATAGCGAATGTCCTGCAGCAAAGTCTCCATAAGTTACTCGTAACGCAACGCCACCACCGGATCAACCTTCGTCGCGCGCCGCGCCGGCAGATAACTCGCCAGCAAGGCGACCGAGATCAAGATCGCCGGAACCGCGGCAAAGGTAAGCGGGTCGTTCGGCGTTACTCCATAAAGAAGGTCCGCCATCAGCCTGGTCAGCCCCAACGCGGACACCAGACCCACTACGACGCCGATAGCGGCAAGTCTCCCCGCTCCGCTGAGCACAAGACGCAAAATGTCCAACGGGTTTGCGCCCAGCGCCATCCGTATTCCAATCTCATGCGTGCGCTGTCCGACCACATAAGAGATGACCCCGTAAATCCCCACGCTTGCCAAGAGCAGTGCCAGCGTCGCAAACACGACCAGCAGAATCATCGAAAAGCGCCGCCTGGCCAGCGAACTGGCAATAACGTCATCCATCGACTGCGGCCCAAAAATGACAATCTCGTTGCTGATTTGCTGGCTCGCGTGGCGAATTGAATCGAGCAAGCCGATCCCGGCCTTGTCCGAACGCACGATCATCGCCGAGCCCGAAGGCGCCATGGCGATGAACCCATCCGACATCTGCATGCACGGAATGTAGAACTGCGCTCGCAATTTCTCCATGTCATCCGTATCGAGTCCCCACTGCTTCACGTGCCCAACGACTCCGACAATCTCTGCCGGCCCAACAAAATTGGTCGACAAAATTCGTTTGCCGATCGGGTCCGCGTTCGGAAAGAACTTCTTCGCAAACACCTCGTCGACCACGATGACGCGCGGCGAATGCTCGTTATCCTGCTCGCCGAAAAAGCGCCCGTGCCGGAGCGGGATGCCCATGGCCTTCAGGTAGCCAGGCCCCACAATGTAGTCGATGCCCCAGCCCATCTCGTTCTGGGTGGACGGCTTGGGTTGGCCTTCGAACCAGAACGTTAGCTCATCGTCATATCCCAATGGCAGCGCGCCCCACGTTTGTGAAACCGCTTGAACTCCCGGAATCGACGCCACTTTGTTATCGACCTCGCGAAATGCCGCGCGAATCGCCTCCGGAGAGGCATTCATCATCGAAGGCGGCAGCGACACGCCCACCGTCAGCACATTTCGAGGATTGAATCCAGGATCGACATTCCACAGCCGAGTTAAGCTGCGCACCATCAGCCCGGCGCCCGCCAACAGCACCAGCGCCATCGCCATCTCAACCACAACGAAGACGCCCTGCACGGGGTGCCGCGTTCCGCTCAAGCCCCGCCCACTTTCTTTGAGACTGTCTTGCAGATTCGCCGGCGACATCTTCAGCGCCGGCGCGAGACCAAACAACACTCCCGCAAAGACTGAAATCGCCAGCGTGAACAGCAATACCCGAACATCAAGCCCAATCTCCTCCGCGCGTGGCAAGGTAGTAGGAAGAACGCCCAACGCCGCCCGCGTCCCCCACGCCGCCAGCAATAAGCCGAGCGCGCCGCCGATCAGCGCCAGCAAAACGCTCTCCGTAAGTAATTGCCGGAACACGCGCCCCCGGCTCGCTCCGATCGCCGCCCGAATCGCGAATTCACGTGTCCGCCCAGTCGAGCGCGCCAGCAAAAGATTGGCCACATTGACGCAAGCAATCAGCAGCACGAAGCCGACACTCGCCAGCAATACGACCAACAACGGCCGCACTCCGCCGACCACCCACTGCTTAAGCGGAATAAGGCTGGCACTGATCCCCTTATTGGCGTCTGGATACGCAGCCGCAAGGTTGCTCGTGATCGCTTTCATGTCGGCTGCCGCCTGGTCGATCGTCACTCCCGGCTTAAGCCGGCCGATGCCGTGGAAGCCGAGGCCAGCGCTGCGTGTGTTGAGCAGATTATTTTTCCACTGCCCAACCGGCACATACACGTCGCCTTGCCCTGACGAACCAAACATCGCAAAGTGGAAGTTGGCTGGAATCACGCCAACGATCGTGTAACCCCTGCCATCCAAAGTCATACTCTTGCCAACGATGTCGGCCGCCGACCCAAACTTCCGTCGCCATAATCCCTCACTGATCATCGCCATCGGAGCCGCGCCGATCTCGTCCTCTCCCGCCGCAAACGTGCGGCCCAGCAGCGGCTTTGCCCCTAAAAGCGAAAATAAATCCGCCGCCACAAACTCGCCATTCACTTGCATCGCGTCTCCCACTCCCGTGAAGCTGAAAGCGTAGCCGCGAGAAATCGCCATCCCCGAAAAAGTGTGATTGTCCTTCCGCCAGTCGCGAAAATTGGGAAACGAAATCGAACCGTGCTCAAAATTTGCCTTGCTCTCGTGCAGCGTCACCAGTTGCTCGGGATGCGGATACGGCAAAGGATTGAGCAGCACGCCATTCACCACCGAGAACAGCGCTGTGTTCGCTCCCACTCCGAGCGCGATCGTAATCACAACGATCGCAGCGAGCCCCGGCGTCTTAACAAATTGCCGCAACGCGTAGCGCAGATCTTGTCGAAATCCATTCATAGCCAGAACCTCCTACTCGTAGCGCAGCGCTTTCATCGGCTCCACTCGCGACGCTCGCCGAGCCGGCAACATGGCCGACGCAATCGCAACCAAAGTCACCACCACAATCGTCAAGCTGAGCGTCAGCGGATCGCTGCTCGAAATCCCATACAACTGGCTTCTCACGGCGCTCATCAACAGCAGCGACACCGGCAGCGCAATCGCAATACTGATCCCCGCCAGCCACAACACCTCAAACATCACCATCCTCACCACCGACCCGCGCGTCGCTCCGAGCGCCATGCGAATCCCTATCTCGCTCGTCCTCTGCGTCGTCGAATACGCCAGCACTCCATACAACCCCACCGCCGCCATCAGCGCCGCAAGCACTCCAAAGCCCGATGCCAGCAACGCAATCACGCGCTCCGCCGTCAGATTGTTGTCGATCTGCTCATCCATCGTCCGAAAAGTGTCGAGCACGAGATTGGCATCCAGCGCCTGCATCGCGCGGCGGATCGTGCTCTCCGCGCTTTCCGGCAGCTGCCACGTCCGCACATAAAATGTCATCGCATGCGGCTCCTGCGTTTGCAGATAAGGGGTGAACACCGTGCGCATCACCGGCTCCCGCAAACTGGTGTGCTTCGCATCTTTCACGACGCCAACGATGGCAATGTCCGGCTTCACTCCTTTGCCGCCGCCGTTCGCCACGAAATGTCCGAGTGCCTGTTGCGCATCCACAAAATAATGCCGGGCAAAACTCTCATTCACGATCGCCACTTTCTGCGATCCCTCCTTATCCTGATCCGTAAACACGCGCCCCGCCAGCAGCGGCATCTGCATCGTTGAGAAGTAATCGACGCTCACATTCGGCTGCTCGACCTGCATATTCTCGTCCGGTTTGTCCGCATATCCTGAAACGGTTACGTTCCCGGTCTCGTTTTCATTCGCCAGCTCCGCATCAGTGGTCGCGGCCACCGCGCGCACTCCAGGCAAGCCTCTCAACGTTTCAAACATCCTCTGGTAGAGCGCAAACGTGCGCGCCGGCTCGTACCCAGCCATCCTCGGATCCACTCCAAATGTCAGCAGATGATCCGTCGCAAATCCCGCATTCAGCGCTCGAAGATTGTGCAGTGTACGTACAAACAGCCCCGCCCCCACCAGCAGCATCAGGCTCAGCCCAATCTGCACCGCCACCGAAATCCGCCGAAACCGCAGCGGACTGCTCCGCGCCGTCATCCCTTGCTGCTTCAGTGCCGGAGCCAGATCAGGCCGCCAGAACTGCAACGCCGGAGCCAAACTGAAAAGTAGACTCGCCAGCAACGCCAACCCACAATTAAAGAGCATGATGCGCAGATCGGGTTTCGCGGAAAACGGCAAATCGCCCGTCCCGCCTCCCCAGATCATCGTGATCAGGACCGCGGAAACTCGCGGCGCCAGCAGCATGCCAAACAATCCTCCGGCAGTTCCGAGCAGCAATCCCTCGACCAGCAATTGCTGTATCACCCGCTTCTGCTTCGCGCCGAGTGCGTAGCGCACCGACATTTCGCGAATTCGCCCCGCCCCGCGCACCAGCAGCAGGCTGCCCACATTGGCGCACGCCATCAGCGCCACTAATCCCACCATGCCCATCACAATCAAAAGCGGCATCTGCACGTCGCTGCGCAGCGGCGAAAATCCCCGCGCCCCATCGAGCACAAACAAATGTGATTTATTTACAAACCGGTCGCGAAAATTCTCCGACCCACCCTTGATCTCCTTCAGTTCATCGCTGCGAATCGCCGACCACAGCGGCCCAACTCCCGCCTCCGCCTGCTCGCGGCTCACACCTGGTTTCAGTTTCCCCACAATATTCAGCCAACTCGATCGCCGATCCTCCAAGTCTTTACTTCCCGGAATCACCTCCGCCTTCATCATCATCGGCACAAACACGTCGGGCGTATCGCCCATCACCACGCTGTGAAAGCCCGGCGGCGCCACTCCCACCACCGTAAACGGTTGCCCATTCACCAGAACGCTCTGGTTCAAAATTCCCGGATCGCTGCCAAACCGCCGCTGCCAATAACTGAAACTCAACACCGTCACCGGATTCGCATCCGCCACTACATCGTCCGCCGAAACGAACAATCGCCCCGCAGCCGGCCGCAGCCCAAGCACATCAAAATAATTTCCCGAGACGAGCTCCGCTCCCACCAGATCCGGCTGGTTATGCCACTGCACTCCCACCTGCGTAAAATCCGTAGCGATCATCCCGCTGAAAACAGAATTACGGTCGCGCAGATCCCGATACATGGGATACGAAAAATAAAAATGCCCGTCCGCCCGAGAATTTAGCCGTCCCCTATTGCTCCCCGAATAATTCAGAATCACCAGGCGATCCACATCCTTCACGGGAAGGCTGCGCAGCAGCGCCTGATCGAGCAAACTGAAAATCGCGGTGTTCGCGCCAATCCCCAGCGCCAGCGTCACAATCGCCACGGCCGCAAACCCCGGCGACTTCCGCAACTGCCGCACCGCGTACCTGAAATCCTGAAGCAATCCGTTCATGCTCGCTCCTCACTCATATCGCAGCGCCACCATCGGATCGACCGACGCTCCGCGCCGCGCCGGCAGATAGTTGGCAAAAAACGCTACCCCTCCCAGCAACATCGCCACGCCCGCGAACGTCAGCGGATCGGTCGCCGAAATCCCAAACAGCATTCCGGCAATCAGCCGCGTCATCGCCAGCGAAAGCACCGTCCCCGCCACAATTCCCATCAGCACCAGCATCATCCCCTGCTTCACCACCAGCGCAACTACGTCCGGCCGCCGCGCTCCGAGCGCCATCCGAATCCCAATCTCCTTCGTCCGTTGCGCCACCGAATAAGACATGACCCCATAGAGTCCAATCGCGGCCAGCGCCATCGCCACCGCCGCAAAAATCGCCAGCAGCAACATGCTGAATCTCCGCCGCTGCACCGAGTTCGCGATCAGTTCCTGCATCGTGCGTATATTGGCCAGCGGCACATCTTTATTCACACTCCAAACCGCGTTCTGCGCCAGCGAAGTCAAGCTCGTCGGATCCGAGGTCGCGCTCTGCATCGCCACAAACATCGACGGCCACTGCGCCTGCCCCAGCAACTGATAAATCTCCGACCGCGGAGCCGTATCCAGTCCCACATGCCGCACATTGCCAACGACGCCGACAATCTCCAGTGTCAAATTGTCCGGCCCAAACTTTGTAAGCTGTCTCCCAATCGCATCCTGCCCCGGAAAAGCCGCGCGCGCCAGCGCGTCATTCACGATCGCCACATGCACCGAACTTCCCAGGTCGCTGTCGCTGAAGTTCCGCCCCTTCAGCAACGGAATCCCCATCGTCCGAAAATAATCGGCGGTGCTCACGCGAATATCCGCGTCGTAATCCTTATCACTTCCCGGAACATTAAAGCTCCGTGAACTGTTCCCTCCCGCCAGTGGCAACCGGCTCACAGCGCCCACCGATCGCACACCCGGCAACGCTTGAAGCCGCTGCATCACATCCCGAAAAAACGCAAATTGCTGCGCCGCATCCGTTGACGACGGCAGTGCAACATTAAAGGTCAGCAGACGATCGGCATCGAATCCCGGATCAACATCCATCAGCCGCGCGAAACTCTTCACCAGCAGGCCTGCCCCAACCAGCAGCACCAGCGACAATCCCACCTCCGCGACCAGCAGCACCGAGCGGGTTCGCCCCCGGTTCGCCGTGCTCCCACGCTCGCCCTCTTTCAAACATTCGCTGGGATTCGATCGCGAAGCCTGCAACGCCGGCACCAACCCAAAAACAATTCCGCAAATAATCGAAGCAAGAAAGCTGAACGCCAGCACCTCCCGATTAATTCCAATCTCCTGAAACCGTCGTATATCCGGCGGGCTCAGCGCCAACAGCGAAGGAACCGCCACCGCCGCCAGCAGCAGTCCCAACCCTCCGCCTAACAGCGCCAGCACCACGCTCTCCGTGAGCAATTGCCGCAACAATCGTTGCCGGCTCGCTCCCATCGTCGTGCGTATCGAAATTTCCCTCCCGCGCACCGCCGCCCGCGCCAGCAAAAGATTCGCCACATTCGCGCACCCAATCAGCAGCACAACCACTACCGCCGCCAGCAACACCAGCAGCACCGGACGAATGTCGCCCACCACATATTCATGCAGCGGCAAAAAACTGACTCCCATCTTGTCGTCCTCGTTCGGATACTGCTTCTCCAGCCGCCGTCCGATCGTGTCAAGCTCCGCGCGCGCCTGCGGCATCGTCACTCCCGGCTTCAGCCGCCCCCACACGTCGAGATAGTTGCGATCCCTAAACTGCCGCGGATCCTTATCCGGTGCCAGCGGATGGCTCGGCACTCCCCAAGGCGAAGTCACCCACAGCTCGCCATAATCGTCCGGGGAAAAATTCGGCGGCATCACGCCAACCACGCTGTATTGCTCTCCATTCAGCTGCACGTTCCGGCCAACAATCCCGCGATCGCCGCCAAAGGAGCGCCGCCACAGCCCATATCCCAGCACCACCACATGATCGTTGCCCGCCCGCGCGTCGCTCTCCTCCAACCCGCGCCCCAGAATCGGATTGACTCCGAACAACGCGAAAAAACTAGGCGCTGCCATCGTCCCTCGCACTCGTTCCGGATGATCGCCCGCCGATAAACTCGCCGGCCATCCTCGCGACGTCGCCATCTCCGCGAACACCGTGTTCTGCGCAACCCAATCCAGATAGTTCGCAGGCGAGGCGTCATCATTCCATACGCCTTGAAACGTCTGCGAAACCTTCACAATCCGGTTCGAATCCGGATATGCCAGCGGATGCAACAACACCTCATCCACCACGCTGAACACCGACGTGGTCGCCCCAATCCCGAGCGCCAGCGTAATCATCACGACGAAAGTAAATCCCGGGCTCTTGCCCATCTGACGCAGCGCATAGCGAAGATCTTGAAATAGTCGCCTCATAAATCCTTCCTCACTCGTACCGCAGCGCCACCATGGGATCGACGCGCGCGGCGCGAAAAGACGGAATGTAAGCCGCCACTAGACCGGCGAATGCTACTCCAATGCACACGAGCGTCAGCACCAACGGATCCCGCGGTCCCGTTCCATAGAGCATGCTTTGGAGCACGGACGCAGAAGCCAGGACGGCTGCCATCCCGACGCCAATTCCCAACGCGAGCAGGACAGCCGCATCGCGCAGCACCATGGTCAACACCACTACGCGTTGCGCTCCCAGCGCCATGCGGACACCGATCTCGCGCGTTCGCCTCGTCACCGAATACGTCATGACTCCGTAGAGACCGACAATTGTGAGCGTGATCGCGAGACCGGCAAAGCTGCCCAATAGCACCATCGTGAATCGCGGCTGCGAAAGTCCTGTGGACATTAGTTCGCGCAGGGTCCGAAACCGCGTCACCGGTATCTCCTTGTCCATGGAGGCGACAACCTGCCGAATTGATTGCGCGAGACTGATCGGGTCAACGGTGGAGCGCACGACGGAGTTCAAACAGCACCAACTGTCAAGTTGGCTGGCCGGCACGTACATCGCCGGTCGCATCTCGCGTTGTGTCATGGAGAGCCGTACATCTCCTACCACCCCGACGATCTCACGCCACGGTGGTCCTTCCGGCTTGCCATTGCCAGCGCCCGGTTTGATCTTCTTTCCGAGCACCTGCTCTCCTGGGAAGTACCTCCGCGCGAACGCCTCGTTGACAATTATCACCTGCCTAGCGTCGCCGTCATCCCGTTCGGTAAAGTCGCGACCTTCGAGCATTGGGATTTGCATCGTGCTGAAGTATTGTGGAGAGACAGGCGTAAAGTCGGTGGCAGAGTGCTGTCCTGCGGGCATGGGATGTTCCGGATCTTCAAAGGAGATGACGGCAACATCGTCGGTCATGGGAAGAATTTCTATGCCGCCCGCGGATTGCACACCGGGGATGGAGCGAACCCTGTCGAAATACTCGCGATAAAATTGCGAGCGTGTCGTCTTATAGCGCGAGTCCGGTGTTTCGAAACCTACCGTCAGCAGATTGTTCGGATTGAAACCTTCATTGACGCGCTGCAGATTTGCGAAGCTGCTAATCAATAGGCCTGCTCCAGCCGTGAGCATGAGACCAAGAGCCACTTGCGCCACGATCAGCGATGAGCGCAGCCAGTCCGATCCGGCTATCTCGCTGCGTCCGCCCTCTTTCAAGGTGCAGACAAGATTGCTTCGCGAAGACATCATGGCTGGGATGATGCCGAAGATCAATCCGGAAGCCAGCGACAGCAGCACTGAGAAAGCCAGCACGCGCAAGTCAACTCCGGCGTCCGCCGCCCGCGGAACGCTATCGCCTATCAAACGAAGAATCACGGGCGTGCAGAGGAAGGCTAGTCCACATCCGGCGAGACCTCCGGACACACTCAAGGCGAGGCTTTCCACAAGCAACTGCCGGACAATGCGATTGCGCCCAGCTCCCAGGGCGGAGCGCATCGCGATTTCACGCTGCCGCTCACGCATGCGAGCCAGCATCAGGTTCGCGATATTGCCGCAAGCAATCAGCAACACCAGCACGACCGCGCCGAGTACGATCAGAAGCGGCGTTCGTGTGTCACCAATCAAGGCAGCAATGGCAGTCTGTGTGCGGGCCGAGTCGTGGCGCGTATTGGTGTTCGGGTATTCTTTCGCAAGGTTGGTCGCGATTGCCTTCAGATCCTGGTCCGCTTGTTCGACGGTGACACCCGGCTTCACGCGTCCAAACACAGCGAGGAAATGAGACCCGCGCATCGTCGTATTCGATTCCGGATCGCTCGGATCATCGTCCACCGCCAGAGTGGTCCAAAAACTGTTCTTGGCCTCATTGACCGGGAACCGAAACGACAGCGGCATCACTCCGACGACCGTGTAGAGATTTCCGTTGAACTTGAGTTGGCGTCCGAGGATCGACTTATCTGACGCGAATTGCGACGCCCACAGCGCATGGCTGATCAGCACGACGCGGCTACCGGCTTTTTCCTCGTCCGACTGAAAACCGCGACCAAGTTCTGGACTGACCCCGAGTGCGGGGAGGAAGTCCCACGAGACAACCTGGCCCTCGACGTGGACGGGTTGATCGAGGCCGCTCAGAGTGAACCCAATATCGTGGTACGACACCAGGTGTGTCAGCGTATGGTTTCGGCTCCGCCAATCGAAGAAATCCGGATACGACAAAGCGCCAAAACCAGGGGCACGAGTGTTGACCGATTCTGCTGCAATCAGCCGCTCCGGCTGGTAGTACGGCAGCGGGCGCAGCATCACCGCATCGATCACGCTGAACACCGCCGTATTCGCCCCAATCCCCAACGCCAGCGTCGTCACCGCCACCAACGTAAACCCGGGGCTCTTAAGCATCTGCCGCAGCGCGTAGCGAAGATCCTGAAGTAATCCGTTCATTAATCTCTCCTCACTCGTACCGCAGCGCCACCATGGGATCGACATTTGCCGCTCGCCACGCCGGCAGAAACGCCGCCACACTCGTGACCAGCGCAACGCAGCACATTGCCAGCGCAAAGCTCAGCGGATCGAACGGAGATAACTGATAAAGCATCGCTCCCAAAAAGCGCACGGATAAAATCGCCAGCGGCAGCCCCACCACCGTCCCGACGCAGCTGATGAGCAGACTCTCCCGCATCACCATCCACAGCATTTGCTGGCGTTGCGCGCCCAGCGCCATGCGTGTTCCGATCTCCGCCGTGCGCCGGTTCGTCCGGTAAGACAAAGTGCCGTAAAGTCCAGTCGCCACCAACAGCGCCGCCAGCCCGCCAAAAAATCCTCCCAGCCGCGCAAACATTTTCGGCTGCGAGTAAGACTGCTCGAATTGAGCAACCTGCGTCATCGGCTTCTGCAGCGGAACATCGGGATCCATGTCATGCACCACCTGGCGCATCGTCGGCAGCATGCTCAGCGGTTCGCCCTTCACTCTCACCTCAATGTGCATGGTGTCCCCACGGTCCAGCGTCTGGAAGGTCGGGAAATAAGCCATCGGCACCGGCTTCTCGTCGACGGCTCTATACTTGCTATCCTTCGCAACTCCAATGATGGTTCTGTTATCACGAAACTTATGCCCCAGCGGATTTGTATTCGGCAAGAACTTCTTCACGAACGTTTCATTCACCACGACAACTGGCAAAGATGACGGCGTGTCGGCGTCGGTAATATCGCGGCCTTCGAGGACAGGTACTCCGAGCACGTGGAAAAAATCCGGCCCAACATCATTGCTTCGTACCAGCGTTGAACTAAATCTGCCCTTAAGCGAGACGCCGTCTAAAGCATCATCATCATTGTTGCTGCTCCATCCCGACCCGATGCGGTTCTCCATAAGCGTGGCCGATTCAACCCCCGGCACCGCGCGAATCCGTTCGAGCAGCGTGCGATAAAACGTGAGCGTCTCCGACGGAGTGTGAGCAGTCTGAGGGGTGATTCCAAAAACCAGCAAACCATCGGCGCGCATGCCCAAGTCTTGCGTCTCATAATTTCGAAGCGTGCGCAACAAAAGCACGGCAGAGACGAGCAGCAACATGCAGACTGCTATTTGCGCCGACATCAGCACTCTTCCGCCGAAAGCGCGGCGCCTGTCTTGGGTCATGTTGGTTGCGGTGGCCCGCAGTACGCCGGAAACCGGTGACCGCAGCGCAATCCACAACGGCGCTATGCCGAAGGCCAGCGCGCTGACCGCCGAAATCCCCAGCGTGAAAAGCAACACGTTGCCATTCGGTGCGAGCCCAGTCTCAATTCCCGACCAAGCCGCCAGCGCCTCCGTTGCCAGAATGGCGAACGCCCAGCCAAGCCCCGCTCCCGCCATCACCAGCAGCGAACTCTCCGTCAGCAGCTGGCGGAAAAGATGTCCTCGCTCCGCCCCCACCGCCATGCGCAGGCTAAACTCCCGTTGCCTCGCCTCATTCCGCGCCGTGATCAGCAACGCCACATTCGAGCACGCGATCAGCAAAACCAGCAACACCAGCCCCATCAAGATTCGTACCGGCTGCTTGTATTGCTGGTTGAAGCCCTGAATTCCCCTCGCGGGATCAAAATTCAGCAGCGGCTTCCACTCCTTCGGATCAATCGTGCCGACTCCAATCTTCGCCGCTTCGCCAAATGTCGATTCCAAAGCATTCTGCGCTTGCCCCGGCGTAACGCCCCGCTTGAGCCGAACCAGCAGCGGCATGCACCAGCATTTCGGCGCATAAAGGCTGTCCTCCCCCGCGGCATTCCCCCAGGCATTCAAATCCGCCCGGTTTTGCAGAGGAATCCAAAAATCGGTTGACGCTGCCGGTTCAAGTCCGCGAAACCCTTGCGCAGCAATGCCGACGATGGTGAAAGGAACATTCTTGATGAAGAGAGTTGTCCCGAGAACCGCCGCGCTCCCCGCAAAACGCCGCGTCCAATAGTCATGGCTGATCACAACGATTTGCGAGTGATCTCTCTCGTCCTCCAGCGACAATCCCCGGCCTCGCGATATTCCAGCCGTCAAAGCAGAAAAGAAATTTCCGCTGACTTCATCACCCTGCGCCGCTTCCGGCGCCTCCCCATAGCGCACCGCAACTCTACCGATAGCCAGCGGCACATAACCGATGACATCATCCAGCACATCAGTGCGCTGGCGAAGAGCTTCAAATACCGGCTGCGAAAACGAAGTGTCCCCATTCCCCGTATTGCGCGCTCCTCGCGGCTGGCCGCCACTCGCAATCTGCAAATGGTAAAGCCGCTCCGGATCGCGCACCGGCAACATCCGCAACAGCACCGCATCCATCACGCTAAACACCGCCGTATTCGCCCCAATCCCCAGCGCCAGCGTAATCACCGCGACGAAAGCGAACCCCGGGCTCTTGCGCATCTGCCGCACTGCATAGCGAAGATCTTGAAATAGACCGCTCACGACTTTCTCCTCACTCGTACCTCAACGCCACCATGGGATCGACCTTCGCCGCACGCCGTGCGGGGATGAAGCAAGCTCCCAGCGCAACGCCCAGTAGCAGTACGGCAACCGCCAGGAAAGTTTGCCAGTCGGTCGGGCTCACGGCGAACAGCATGCTCGACAAAACGCGCGTCGCTGCCATCGATGTAATCAATCCAATTCCGATTCCCACGAGCGCCAACACCGTACCGTGTTTGAGTACAAGTCGTAGAATGTCCTCGGGCATCGCACCGAGAGCGAGCCGGATGCCGATCTCATTCCGTCGTTGCGTTACCGAATAGGCCAACAGACCGTAGAGCCCGATCGTAGCCAGCAGAAGCGCGAGCGCGGCAAATACGGCGAGTAATTGCGATGAGAAACGCGGTTGAGAAATCGACATTCCCACCACGTCATCCATTGACCTCACCGCGGAGAGCGTCCTTTCCTTATCGACCGTGCTCAGCCGATCGCGTAACGCGGCGGCGAGATTCATCGGGTTGGCTGCCGCGCGTACCACGATGTCCATCATCGGCGGCGCATATTGCGCGTAAGGAACGTACATCTCCGGCCGTTGCGGATCACTCAGCGCGCGGTGGCTGATATTCCCGACCACCCCTACAATTGCGCGCTGCGCCTTTGGATCGCCCATGATCTCCAGCCGTTTGCCCACCCCGTTCTCGCTGCCAAAAAACCGCTTCACAAAAGCTTGATTGACGACCATCACTCCCGGTGAATCCGAATTGTCTCGCTCATCGAACCATCGCCCGGTCAATAGCGGAATGCGCATCGCGGAAAAATAGTTGGGCGTAACCTGGCGCACTTCGGCATCATCGAACTCGCTCGGCCCATAGCTCCGTCCCGGTATGCGGAATGGGTTGTCGCTGTGTTCGCCGCTAAGAGGCAACTCCGAAGTTGCGCCCACCGCGTCCACTCCCGGCAGAGACCGCACCTGCTCTTCAAACTCCCTCCAGAATTTCACCCGATTTTGCGGATCGCCATACTTTCCATTGGCCGGTCCGTTTAAGCTCAGGCGCGCCGTCATCACGTGATCTGTCTGAAAGCCCGGCGCCACATGGATCAGCCGCCAGAAACTCTTCAGCAACAATCCCGCGCTCACCAGCAACGTCAACGACATCGCAATTTCAACAATCACCAGCGCGCTACCGAGCCGTTTGTGCGGAGCAGGCGCGGAAGTGCGATTTGTCTCTCTCAGCCCCTGCGAAAACTTCCCGCTCGAAACCTGCAATGCGGGAACCAGCCCAAACACCACGCCCGTCAACAACGAGATTCCAATCGTGAAGGCCAGCACGCCGAGATTTATTTTGCTCTCGCCCAAACGTGGAACATTCAATGACCCCAAGGAATGCAGTGTGTGCACTCCCCAGGCGGCAGCCAGCACGCCCAATCCGGCGCCGGCCAGAGCCAGCATCACACTCTCCGTCAGCGCTTGCCGTATCATGCGTCCGCGCCCTGCGCCGAGCGCTCCCCGCAGAGCAAATTCCTTTTCCCTCGTGATCGACCGCGCCAGCAACAAGTTCGCCACATTGACGCACGCGATCAGCAAGAGAATCCCAACCGCGCCGAACATCAGCAGGAGTCCCGAACGCACCGGCCCAACCAGAACGTCCGCCAGCGGCCGCTGTCGCATCGACCATCCCAGATTCGAAACCGGATACTGCTGGGCCAGTCGCAGCGCGATCGCGTCCAGATCGGTCTGGGCTTGTGGGAGGCTGACTCCCGGCTTAAGCCGCCCAATCATTTTTAGCGAATGCCCCATCCGTATGTTCATCCACTGCTGCAGCATCGCCATTGGAACCCACATCTGGGCTTCGCTCAGAACTGGCACATCCGACGGCAGCACACCGACAACGGTCAGATTCTGGCCATCCAACCTGACCGTTCGTCCCACAATGTTTCGATCGCCGCCAAAGTTGCGCTGCCAAAGTCCATAGCCAAGAATTGCAACCTGTGGCGTCGCTTCCTGCTCGTCCGACAAAAGAAAGTCGCGGCCAAGCAGCGGACGAATTCCAAGGCACTCAAAGAAATAGGCGGATGCAAGCGCGGCGAGCACCTGCTCCGGCTTGTCGCCCGACAAGTTCGCCGGCTTGGCGCTATATCCAAACGCCGCCATCTGATCGAAGCTCCTGTTGGATGCCCGGTAGTCTCGAAAATCAGGCGGAGAAACCCCAGCCTCGTCGGTCTGCGGAAACTTTCCGTTAAGCCAAACCAATCTGTCAGGCGCACGAAATGGCAGCGGATGCAAAAGCACAGCCTCGATCACGCTGAAGACGGCTGTATTGGCTCCAATACCCAGGGCAAGAGTGAATACCACTACCGCAGTGAACCCTGGGTTCTTGCGCAACTGCCGCAACGCATAACGCGCGTCCTGCAACGCCCCACTCATGCGCTCGTCTCCGCCAGCAGCTTCTTCAACTCCTCTTCCGCCACGACCTTGCCGTCGAACAAATGCACTTCGCGTTGCGCATGCTTCGCAAATCGCGGATCATGCGTCACCATGCAGATCGTCGCGCCCTCGCGATGAAGCTCCTGCAGCAACTCCATCACCGCTTCGCCATTGCGCGAATCCAGATTTCCCGTAGGTTCATCCGCCAGCAGAATCGAAGGTTTCCCGCCCAACGCGCGCGCCACCGCCACGCGCTGCTGCTGACCACCCGAAAGCTGCGATGGATAATGCCGCACCCTATGCGCCATCCCCACCCGCTCGAGCGCCTCCATCACCCGCGCCTTGCGATCCGCGGCCGGCATCCTCTGCCGATAAGTCAGCGGCAACTCCACGTTTTCATAAACCGTGAGATCGCCAATCAAATTAAAACTTTGAAAGATGAACCCAATCTCCTGGTTCCGTATCCGCGACCGCTCCGCGAAATCCAGATTCTCCACCGTCTTCCCATTCAGCGAATACCGTCCCGCCGTCGGCGTATCCAGCAGCCCAATGATCGAAAGCAGCGTCGATTTTCCGCAGCCCGACGGCCCCGACATCGCGACATACTCGCCCTTCGCAATCGAAAGATGAATCCCCGACAATGCATGCGTTTCGATCTCATCGGTGTAGAAAACTTTGGTCAGATCCGAAATCTGAATAAGTGGCTGTCCCGCTTCGATCTTTGCGGCTTCGCTGCTTGCTGTTTCAATCATTGCTGCTCCCTCGCTCTTAAGTTTTTGTCTTTTGGTCGAGCCCGATGAATCGCCCCTGCCTGCTCGAGCCGAAAATTACTCCAGCCGTATCCGATCCGTGTTATCCCACCGCGACATGTCCGACAAAATTACCGTGTCCCCCTCGTTCAGCCCTTCCATCACCTGAATCGAATTCACCGAAGCTCGCCCCACCTTCACCGGCACTCGCAAAGCTCCCTGTCCATCCCCACTGAGCTTGAACAAACTGATCGTGCTGTTCTCCTGCCCAAATGCCGGACGCCCCACATAAAGCACGTTGTCCAGCCGCTCCAGATCGATCGTTCCATCCACGCTCAAATCCGGCCGAGCGCCCTTCGGCAACTCCCCCGTTAGTTTGACGTCCACCGTCACCGTTCCGTTTTGCACCGCCGGATCAACCCTCATCACCGTCCCCGCAATCACCCCATTGTGCGTGTCCACCGAAGCCGGCTCGCCAATCTGCACATCGCGCGCCTGCGTCTCCGCAACCTTCAAGGTCGCCATCAGATGATTCGGTTCCACCACCTTCGCCAGCATCGTTCCCGGCAAAACGTGTTGCCCCACCTGCAGCGGTAAATCGACCAGCACTCCATCAATCCCCGCCCGCACTCTCAACTCATCCAATTGTTTTTGTTTCAGCTGATACAGCGTCTTCATCTGATCGACCTTCGCCTGCTGCTCCGCCATCTGCGACTCAATCGCCCGCTGATTCGCCGCCAGGACCTGATTCTCCAGATCATTCCGCGTAGTCAGCTCGTCCGCCTTATCCTTCGAAGTCTTGTAAGCCATCCCCGAAATAACTCCCAACTCGAAAAGCGCCTTGTCCGTCTGTGCCTGCCGTTGGGCCTGCGCGTCATCGTCGTGAACCGTCGCCGCACCCGCCTTCTGGTTCATCAAATCGCTTTCCAGCTTCACTCGCAGGTTCTGGTACTCCGCCTCCGCCGCCTTCAATTGCAGTTGCGCATCGACCGCCGCCTGCTCCGTCTGCGGATTGCTCATATCGAGCAAAATCGTATCCGCCTTCACCTGGGATCCCGGCAGCAAGTGAATCCGCACTACCGTCGCTTCCGTCTCCGCCGGAATCTGCCGCACCGATTCCTGGCTAGGCACCAGCGTTCCCAGCCCGCGCACCTGCCGCAGCATCGACCCGCGCTTCACCGTGTCCGTCCAAACCGTGCCGCGTTCGACCGTCGGAGCCGCCGGCTTCAGCCGCGAAACTCCCACCGAAACCGCAGCGACACCAATAACAATGACCGCCACAATCACTGCCTGCCGCCGTCTTTTTTGAGTCTTGAATTCAGGCCGAGCGATATCCATTTCAATGAGGGCACGGCAACTGGGAGGCCATTGTCGGCGGAACGGTAAGTCTTCAAAAATATGGGGATATAGCGGCAACACCGACAGTGAGAACAGTATCTTCTATCCCGAACCGGACGATGGTGTCCGGAAATGGACAAGGTTCCTACTCATAACGCAGCGCCGTCATCGGATCAAACTTCGATGCGCGCCGCGCCGGAAAATAGCTGGCCGCTGCCGCCACCAAAGCCAGCAGAGCCGCCGCCAACCCAAGCGTAATTGGGTCAGCCGGCTTCACTCCAAATAGCAACGAACTGGCTGTCTTCCCGAGCGCAATCGAGAGCGCAAGCCCCACGCCAATACCAATCGCCAAAAGCACCAGAGTCTCGAACAAAATCATCCCCAGTATGCGCAACCGTCCCGCACCGAGTGCCAGGCGAATGCCCACTTCATTCGTGCGCCGCTGCACCATATATGACATCACCCCATATAAGCCGATCACCGCCAGCACAGTCGCGAGCAGCCCGAAGAAGCCAGATAGCGTAGCCATCAGCCGCTCGCGCAAAAGACCATTGCGAATGTCCGATTCGAAAACGTGAAACGTGAGGCTGATCTCCGGATTGGCCTCGGCCAGCCGCCTCTTCACGGCCGAGATCGTGTCCCCCACCGGCGCGTGCGAGCGGATCAGAAAAGTATCGAATGCATCGGGATTTTCCGCCTGCGCAACCGGAATGTAGGCGATTGGAATGTTCTCGTCACGGAGATCGTGATACTTGGTGTCCTTGACCAGTCCGACGATTTGAATGATGAATTCAGGACGATGCGGTCCCACAGGCGAGTGGAAACTCATGCCGATGGGATTGGCTCCGTGCGTCATGGCGCGCGCAAAGGATTGATTGACGATGGCCACCTTAGGAGAAGTGGCCGTGTCGCGCTCATCGAAATCGCGGCCGGCGAGAAGCGCAGTTTCCATAGTCTTGAAGTAATCCGGACTGATCCAGCTTCCGTCCACCGTTTTCTTTTGCCTGGAGTCCTGCCCGTCCATCCAAATATCGTTGTTGGACAAGCTGCCGCTAAGAGGAACAACTCCCGTCGCCGCGGCGGCGTCCACGCCGGGAATGGCGCGCACCTGTTCGAGCAGTTCGTGTTTGAACGGTTGCCGCCGGTCCAGCGCAAGCTGCAATTGTGTAAGGTCCAAGTTAGTGATGAGGATGCCATTCGCGCGAAAGCCCGGGTCGACGCTCAGCAGCTTTCCCAAGGTGCGGGAAAACAGCAACGCGCCCACCATGAGCACCAGCGACAACGCCACCTGCACCGTCACCAGCACGCGCCGCAATCCGAACCGTTCGCGACCCGCCGTGTTCCCCCGCACTCCCGCCTTCAACGCTTCCGATGGCCCCGTGCGCGTCGCCCGCAAAGCCGGAGCCAGCCCGAATAAAAAGCAGGTTAGAACGGCGAGCCCCAGGGTGAAGCCGAGCACGCGCCAATCGGGCGCGAGATCCAGAAATGCGCGATTATGCTCTGTGCTGATCAACGAAACCAGAAACCCACCCAGCACGCGCGAAAGCAAAAGCCCAAGACCTGCCCCAGTCGCCGCAACCAGAAAGCTCTCCGCCATCAGTTGCCGGATCAGCCGTCCGCGCGAAGCTCCGAGCGCCAATCGAATGGCGATTTCGCGCGCGCGCGAACTGGCTCGCGCCAGCATCAGGCTCGCGAGATTCGCGCACGCAATCAGCAACACAAATCCGGCAATCGCCAGCAGCAAATCCAGTGGCGTCTCGTAGTCTTTGCGCATATCCGAGACACCGGTGCCCGCTGGAAGCACTCCGAGATGAAAGGTGAGGTAGTGTTTCTCCTCCTCCGCGCCAAACGTCGTAATGCGGGTTGCTTCGAATATTCCTGGAGACGCCGCAGCCAGCTGGGCCGTCGCGCGCTCGATCGTCCAGCCTGGTTTCAAGCGCCCCATGACAGAAAGCCACCACTCATGCGGCACGTCCAGCCGCGCATACTCGCCACGGATCACGGGATCAGCGCAGATCGGTATCGCCAAGTCAAATTGCTTGCCCACCTCGAGCCCATAAAAGCTGGCGGGTGTGACGCCGACGATTTCAAACGGATGATGCTCGATCGCTATCTTTCGCCCAATCGCCGATGCTTCGCCGCCGTATTCGCGCCGCCAGAACGCATTGCTGAGCACAACTCCAGGCGAGCCGCATCCGCGCTGATCGTCTTCCTCGGTGAACAACCGTCCCAATTCCGGCTGCACGCCGAGCACGCGAAAGAAATCTCCACTCACGTAAAGGCCGTCGACGTTATGCGTCTCACCGCTGGGCGCGATGTTAAAGCGATCCTGCCCCCAGGCAAACATCCCCGAAAACCCTTGCTGCTGCGCGCGAATCTGCTCCCATTGCGGGTTTGTCAGATTCGGATGCGACGACGTGAAGTCTCCTGTCCTCCCATGCGGCTGAATAATGCGCACCTCCGCCAACTGCTCGGGATGCTTAAGCGGAAGCGCCGTCAGGCGGATGGAATCAAGCAACTGGAAGATCGTAGTATTGGCGCCGATTCCGAGCGTCAGCGAAAGAATGGCAATCGCCGCAAAGCCAGGATTCAACCGCAGCAAACGTATGCCGTAGAGGACGTCCTGCCAAAGATCGGCCAGCAGATGACTCCGTGCCGTCGCTCCAGTCACGATCGGCTCGCGATACTCCGGTTCGCGTCTGCGTAGTGCTTCCGTCAGTTCCCGCGCGCTCCACTCCTCGAGCACCGCACGCTGCGCTTGCCCCGGCTCCGCGCCGCCTGACACCAGTTCGTTGTAACGATCCTGCAAGTGCTGCGCGATTTCATCGGCCAGTTCATTCTCTCGCATCGGATCGAGCTTCAATGTAGCTAGGCGCTGGCGAACTTCTTCCTTCCACTCAGGCATGTTCCACCCCTGCGATGCGGCTGATCGCCGCCGCAAACGCCACCCACGTCCCGCGTTGCGATTGCAAAACCTTCTTGCCTTCCGCCGTAAGCCGGTAATACCGCCGTCTCCGCTGGCCCGCCTTTTCCACCCAGCGCCCCGCAATCCACCCGCGATCTTCGAGCCGATACAGCAGCGGATAAAGCGACGCCACATTGAAGCGAAGGATGCCGCCCGATCGCATCTCGATCAGCTTGCCAATTTCATAGCCGTGTCGCGGGCGGTCTTCCACCATCGAAAGGATGAGCAACTCGGCGCTGCCCTTCTTCAATTCGCGGTCCAACTTACGGGAAGCAATATGTCGCATAGACATATATAGCTATAAGACCGCTGAAATGTCAAAAGGAAATCTCTCGACAGGATGGCCTTTTTGCCTTGCGGGTGGCGCAGCGGTTCCCCGCTCGCAGAAGGATGTTTCTAGGGATTTGGATTGGACGCAGTCGCCGTTTGCGTTGGGCAGTCGACCCGAATCTGATTACGGCAAAGGCTGCAGTGTCGCATTCCCGAGAAAAGGATTGTCGAATTCCGTGCGATCGCCCGCTTTCTTCCCGCTCACCGGCAGCAGCCGCGCCGAAAGCGGCTTGTGCAGTTTCACCGCCAGGGTGGCCATGTCGCCAATCATCTTTTCCAGTTGCTCCTGTGTGACATCGCCGGGCAGCGGAATGGTGTCGAGCCCGGTACCGCAAATTGCCGAATAGGCCAGCATGTCATCCACATTCAGCCTGCCCTCGCTCCACCTCTGCGTCAAAACACTGTCCTCCAGAATCGGCAGCATCAAGCCCGAGTAGCCCGCGTGTTGCACCGGCAGCCCGCGCAGAACGCCCGTGATCGTCGCGACCGCGTTCATGGTTCCACTCGATCCAAATCGCGCATGAGTCAGATCTTCAATCGCCGCGCCAATCGAAACATCTTTCAGCGGAGCGGGAGAAAGATCCAGCCCCATATACTTCCATCCGATTTTGCTTTCGATCTGCCGCGCAACTTCCTCGATCGTCCGTGCATGCGCCCCCAGCGCACTTTCGAGCGCCTTCCCGGCGGCTCCAGCATCGGAAGCCGAAGCAAACGCCGCCGCCACCACATTCGCCGACTGCAGGCCCACCGCAAATTCTCCGCCTCCGTCGTCATGATACGAGCCAGGGAAAAATGGCGCGTGCGCAGGCAGCATCGCGGTTGCCGCAAAATTAAAATTCCCTCGGCTGTGATCCGTGTGCTCCTCGAGATATTTCATCAAGTGCGCGGCGGCACGCACCGCATCCCAGCGAACGCCATCTTCACCCGCCACGATAATGCTGCCGTTCAGCGTTGTAGTGCTCAAAATCTCGTCCAGCAGTTCAGCCGAAGCTCCGCCGTCACCCGCTGATCGCATCGCCGGCCCAATCGACGCCGCAAAATTCTCCTTGCGAGCCAACGCGTCGTAGTCGCGAAAGAAAGCCAGCGCCCGCTCTTTCGAAAGCCCGCGCACATACTCCGGAAACGGCTGCGTTGTAATGCGAATCGTTTGCACTTCGTAGCCAGCCCGCTCAAACGCCACCTTCGCCTGCCGCAACTTGATCAGTGTCTCGGCAATCTGCTCCCGATAGCGGCTGCGATCCAACTGTATGAACGCAGTCACAGTCCGGATCTTCGGCACGCCCGCAGGCGCTTGAGCGAGCGCTGTAGCAGCAATCGCCAGGAACATCGCCAGCCGCAGCACCGCCCAGAACCTGGTGCGCAAAACGCCCCCCTTTTTGTCTTGCACTCGTCTGACTATTCCGCTTGAACGTCCTGCTCAATCTCCGCCACCGTCACCGGAGCGATATTATTCTCCTGCAATTTCACATTGAGCTCGCGCAACGTCGTCTGCTTGAATTTCTCCCACGCTGCGATCCCCACCTTCGCGCGCTCGCTCGACTCTTGATAAAGAGCTACCGACTGCGAAGGCACCTCGCGATCTCCACTCTCAACTACGCGCAACGCCGAACCCAATCCGGTGAAAGCAGCCTGCAACCCAGCAGGCTCCCCGGGAGCGCTCTCCTTGTTCGTCACAATCTTCGTAATCTCGGCCTGAGCCTCCGCGATAGCCGACGTAACCGCCCCGTTCCCTTCACCAACTTTCTGCCGAATATCGGCCAACTCCTTCCGCACAGAGCCGATCTCACCCAGCGCGCGCCGCGCCGCCCGTGCTTCCGCGAACATCTTCAGCCCCAGCTCCAATTGTCGCTGCAATATCGCCGGCGTCGCAGTACACCGCGGATCCATAACCACTTTCAGCATCTGATTCTGCATTCGCCCATCCACCGTCAACCGCACCTGATAACTCCCCGGCACCACCTTCGGCCCGCTGGGATTGCGGTTCTCATAGTCCTCGTCAGCATTCGTTTCAGCATTCCCCCACGCCAGATTCCAAACGAAACGATGCATCCCCGGCATTGTCTCCAGCTCTTCCGGCTTCGGAAGCCAACGGTCCGCAATCGGAAGCAAAGCCTGCTTCTTCGAATGTTTCTGATCCGACGAAAACCTGCCGACCAGCCTCCGCTGCCCATCAAAAATCTCCAGCGTGATCTTTCTCGCCGCCGACTTCAGAAAATAATCAATCATCGCGCCACTAGGAGGATTCTCCGCCGTCGGTTCCTCCGGCGGCAGCGGCGTGCCCGAGAAAAAATCATTGTCCACGCGAATCACCGTCGCCGGATGATAAAGCCAGAAACCATTCACCTTCCGAGCCTCAGACGCCTGCCGCAGCGGCGCAATATTATCGAGAATCCAGAACGACCGCCCATGCGTAGCCACAATCAAATCGTCGCCGTGAATCGCAAGATCGCGCATCGAACTCACCGGCAGATTCAGCTGCAACGACTGCCAGTGATCGCCATCGTCGAACGACACATAAACTCCCGTCTCCGTCCCGGCAAAAAGCAGTCCCTTGTTCGCCGTATCTTCGCGAATCGCTCGCAAAAAAGCACGCCCCGCAATCCCCTCCGTAATTACCTGCCAAGTCGCCCCATAATCCCGCGTCCGATAAAGATAAGGAGTCTGATCATCCAGCCGGCTGCGATCAACCGCCGCATAGGCGACAGCCGGATCAAAATGCGAAGCCTCAATCATCGAAAGCTTGCTCCAAGCAGTCAGCCCACGCGGAGTAACATCCTTCCAGCTTTTGCCGCCATCGCGCGTGATGTGAATCAATCCCGTGTCGCTCCCTGCCCAAATCAAATTTCGATTCAGCTTCGAAGGCGCGATCGTAAACACCACTCCATACCCGCGCTCCTTAGCGTTCGCAACCGAAACCGGCCCCTCAGCTTTTCCCTGCGCCGCCGTCGTCGCGCCCGCCATCGCGCCAGTAAGATCAGGGCTGATCGTCTGCCAATTCAGCCCGCCATCAACCGTCTTCATCACATATTGCGTCCCGAGATAAAGCGTCCTCGAGTCAGCCGGCGAAAGCACCAGCACCGGCGTCCACGGATCCCGATATTTGTGCAGATTAATTTCCGTGCCAAACGTAGGCATCGGCCACGGGCTGACGTTCTGGCTGAATCCCGTCTTTCTGTTAAACCGCGAAACGCCTCCGTAAGTTTCACTCAAATAAATAATGTTCGGATCCCGCGGATCAGGCACCATATATCCGCTCTCGCTCCCACCCGCCGGAAACCAATCGCGAGGCGTAATCTGACCATGGTCAGTGCGGCTGAGCACCGCAGCACTTCCGCTATCTTGTTGCGCCCCATAGACGACGTAAGGAAACTGATTATCGGTGATTACGTGATAGAGCTGAGCCGTAGGCTGGTTATACCAAGTGCTCCAGGTCTGCCCGCGATCAAGACTGATGCTAGTTCCCTGATCCGTCCCCAGCACCATGCTCGAAGAATTCTTCGGATCAACCCAAATCTGATGGTAGTCGTCCCCGCCCGGAGCCCCGCGCACAATCGATATCGTCTTCCCGCCATCCTCCGACCGATAGAGCGCGACATTCGGCACATAGAAGACATCCGCATTATTCGGATCAATCGTGATCCCGTTGAAATACCACGCCCGACTGGTAAGCCGCGAGTCCGCGTTCTCCAGAGTCCAAGTGTCGCCGCCATCGTCCGACCGATACAGTCCAGCCTTCTTCGCCTCAATCAGCGCGTACACGCGCTTCCCATCCGGAGCAACATCCACTCCAATTCGTCCCCAATCGCCATCCGGCAAACCGTTCCCCTTAAGCTGAGTCCAACTCGTCCCCGCATCCACCGACCGAAACAGCCCGCCCCCCGGCCCACCTATCGGAGCGTAAGTGCTCCACGGCGGACGATGCGTATGCCACGTCCCCGCGAACAACACCTGCGGGTTCCCCCCACAAATCGCCAAATCCGAAATCCCAATCTCGCTCCCCGCATCGAGCACCTTATTCCAATGCGCTCCGCCATCCACCGACTTATAAACTCCACGCTCTTCATTCGGCCCGTAAGCGTGTCCCAACGCCCCGACATAAACGACATTCGAATCCCGCGGATCCACCACCATCCGGCTGATCTGCCGCGTGTCCTCCAATCCAATATGCGTCCAAGTCGATCCAGCGTCAGTAGATTTATAAACGCCGATTCCCGAGGCGAGATTAGATCGAATGTCCGACTCGCCCGTCCCGACGTAAATCGTCCGAGGGTCCGAAGGCGCAACCGCAATCGCCCCAATCGACCCCACCGGCTGACTATCAAAAATCGGAGTCCAAACCGTCCCAGCGTCCGTAGTCTTCCAGACGCCCCCATTGACCCCGCCAAAATAAAAAGTAGTAGAGTCGCCCGCCACGCCCTCGACAGCAACCGCGCGGCCCCCGCGAAATGGCCCAATCAGCCGCCATTTCAGCCCATTGAAAAGCTCCGCCGGCACCTGCCCCATCGCCGACCCGGCCACAAGAAAAATAAAAAAGAGCGCAACTATGTTGCGATGAAAGCAAAGCTTGCGTTTATGCAAAGCGATCCCTCGCTGAATGTTCATTCTTTGAAAGTCAATCTTGGATAGTCAGTCTACTGGAAGAAATCACTTTTCTCGAATTTCCTCCGCGGACCTTCGTGACCTCTGTGGTAAAGATCTCGCAAGCTGCAAGACGACCTTAACTCAGCCCCGTCGTCGATTTCCCCCCGCCGCAACTTCTGGTACCCTGCAATTATCTATGCGCTACCACATCCTCTTTCTCCTCGTCGCAGTCAGCTCCCTCTTCGCCCAAACCGCCCAGCCCGCAGCCGACCGCCTAGCCGCCCAAAACGCCATCTTCGACGAGCAATACGAAACCGATCTCCGCAACTTCCCCGAGCGCGCCACCGCATTCGGCGACTATCGCTACAACGACAAGCTAGCCGACTACTCGCTCGAAGCCATCGCCCAGCGCCACAAAACCGATGAGTCGTTCCTGACGCGCCTCAACGCTATCTCCACCACCGGCTTCTCCGATCAGGATCAGCTCTCCCACGACCTCCTCGTCCGCGTCCTCCAGCAGCGCATCACCGACTACGGTCTCAAGGAATATGAAATGCCCATCAACCAGCAGGGTGGCATTCATACCAGCCTAGCCGATCTGCCCTTATCCGTTCCCTTCGACTCGGTCAAGCACTACGAAGACTACATCGCCCGCCTCCATCAGGTTCCGCGCGTCCTCAGCCAAACCACCGTAGTCCTCCGCGCCGGCATGAAAGACAAACTCATGCCCGTCCGCTTTCTAGCCGAAAAACTTCCCGTGCAATGCCAGGGCATCATCGACGCCGATCCTTTCCTTCAGCCAACAAAAAAATATCCCGCCGGCATCTCCGCCGAAGATCAGCAGCGCCTCACCCAGCAGATAACCGACGCCATTAACACCGACGTCATCCCCGCCTACAAAACGTTCGCCGATTTTCTCCGCACCGTCTACGCTCCCGAAGGCCGCACTACTCTCTCGATCACATCCCTCCCCGACGGCCAGCGCCGCTACGAAAACGACATCTACGCCCGTACCACCACCCACATGACGCCGGATGAAATTCATCAACTCGGACTCCGCGAGATCGATCGCATCCAGACCGAGATGTTGGTGATCGCCAAAAAAGAAGGCTTCCCTGACCTGGCCTCTTTCCGCGCCTCGCTAAAGACGAATCCCAAATACATCCCGACGTCCGCCGACCAAATTCTCGACGACTTCCGCCACTACATCGCCCAGATGGAGCCGAAGCTTCCCGAGCTCTTCACCCTGCTTCCGAAATCGCCCGTCACCGTCGAAGCCATTCCCGCCTTCCAATCCGCCGCCGCGACTCACTACGTCACCGGCACGCCCGACGGCAAACGCCCCGGCCGCGTAGTCGTAGCAACCTCCGACTTCGCAACTCGCTCCCTCATCAACGACGAGGCTATCGCTTATCATGAAGGCATTCCCGGCCATCACATGCAGCTTTCCGTCCAGCAGCAGCTCACCGGACTCCCCAAATTCCGCCTCCACGGCCTGGGCTTCAACGCCTACATCGAAGGCTGGGCGCTCTATGCCGAAGAACTCGGCAAAGAGGTCGGCTTCTATCAGGATCCCGTCTCCGACTATGGCCGTCTCTCCTCCGAACTTTTTCGCGCCGTCCGTCTGGTTGTCGACACTGGCATTCACTCGAAAGGATGGTCCCGCGACCAAGTCGTCGACTTCTTCCGCAAATCCGGAGCCGTCGACGAGCCCACCATCCAATCCGAAACCGATCGCTACATCTCCTGGCCAGCGCAGGCTCTGAGTTATAAGCTCGGCCAGCTCAAAATCCGCGAACTCCGCGAGCGCGCCAAAAAAGAATTGGGCGCGAAGTTCGACATCCGCACCTTCCACGACGAGATGCTGGACGGCGGAACCCTCCCGCTCGATCTCCTGGAAGCCCGCACCGACAAATGGATCGCAGAACAAAAAGCAAAGTGACGCTGCGAACAGAACTGTCGGCAGGACAAGCGTGACCTGCTCTGCCGGCGGCGGCAAAGACCGCTCTGACCGGGCGGTAGGACGGCGTGAATTCCTGCCGGCCGCTGCCGCCGCCCTGTCTTCAAAATATTTGCGAGCACAGTCAACTTCTCCGCGCACGAATTCCACGCTCAATCCCGCCGCCGGCGCCGCCAGCTCGAACCCGGTTCCCAAAAGTCTGCTCACCTCGAACGCCGATTTCTTCGTCCGCAATCACTGCAAGAGGCAACCCCCACGAATAGTCTGGATTGGCACATTTTGGATAAAATCATTACCCGGAGAAGTCGACAAACCATGCTGCAACATTTGAAGGAACAGGTCCTCGAAGCCAACCTCGAACTCGTGCGCCAAGGTCTGGTCCTCTATACGTTCGGCAACGCCAGCGGCATTTCGCGTTCCGAAGGATTGGTCGTCATCAAGCCCAGCGGCGTCCCTTATAAGGACATGAGGCCAGACCATCTCGTCGTCGCCGATTTGCTTGGCAACATAGTCGAGGGCCATTTACGTCCCTCCTCCGACCTGCCCACCCATCTCGTACTCTATCGAGAATTCCCTGAAGTCGGCGGCATCACCCACACTCACTCGGAATACGCGACCGCCTGGGCCCAGGCCCGCAAACCCATTCCGTGCTTCGGAACAACTCACGCCGATTACTTCCATGGCCCCGTGCCCGTGACTTCAGAGATGTCCCACTCCGAAATTGCCGAAGGCTACGAAAAGAACACCGGTGACGTGATTGTCCGCAGTTTGCCAACCGACGGTCCGTTAACCCTACCCGGTATTTTGGTCGCTAACCATGGGCCGTTCACTTGGGGTAAGGATCCGCGCGAAGCCGCTCACAACGCCGTCATTCTGGAGTCGATTGCGCGCATGGCTTATCTCACGCTTGGTATCAATGCAACCGCGCAACCAATAGGAACCGCGCTGCACAACAAGCATTACCTCCGAAAACACGGCAAAGATGCATATTATGGACAGTCCAACGGACAGTCCGCGAATAAGGCTCGGGACCAGAAGCAAAAACAAGAATCCTGACCAAGGTATCCTGACAAGGACGAACAATGATCTTGCTGCTCGCGACCGAAGTTCCCGCCCGCCTCGTCCGTCTCGCTCCGATTGATATTGTCATCGTGGTTTTTTATTTTGCCCTCGTGCTCTCGATCGGATGGTACTTAAAAGGCCGCGCTAACACGGGCGAAGACTTCTTCATGGCCGGCCGAGAAATGACAGCGTGGGTCGCCGGTCTCAGTTTTCTCTCCGCCAATCTGGGCGCCCTCGAACTGATGGGCTGGGCCGGATCGGCCTACCAATACGGCATTCTGGCCACTCACTGGTATTGGATCGGCGCCATCCCGGCCATGCTCTTCCTCGCGCTGGTCATGATGCCGTTCTATTACATCTCCAAAACCCACTCCGTTCCCGGCTACCTTAAACTTCGTTTCGGCGAGCCCAGTCGCGCCCTCTCCGCGATTTCGTTCGCTTTCATGACCGTGCTCATGAGCGGCGTCAATATGTTTGCCATGGCCAAGGTCATGCAAATCGTCCTCGGATGGGATATCAACTTCAGCATCTGGGTGTCCTCGTTGACTGTCGCCATCTACGTAACTCTCGGTGGCCTGCGCTCCGCCATCTTTAATGAAGTGCTTCAGTTCTTTCTCATCTGGGCGGGCGCTCTGCTCATTCCCATCCTCGGCTTATACGAAGCTGGCGGCTGGACAAACCTCAAACTGCAAATCGCGCAAAGAGCATCGTCGGAGTACGTTCACCTCTGGTCCGGTTTGGGTTCGTTCTCTACCAATCCCATGGGCATTCATTGGACCGGCATCGTCTTCGGTTTGGGCGCGATTCTCTCGATGGGTTACTGGACCACCGATTTCTTGGTAGTTCAGCGCATTCTGGCCGCAAAAGATATTCGCAGCGCGGAAATGGCGCCAATCATTGGCGCCGCCTTCAAGATGTTTGTACCCATCATCGTGATCCTGCCCGGCCTCATCGGCCTGGCCGTGTTACCCGAGAAGTTAGTGCCCGAATCAGTAGCCACGCTAACCGGAGGCCACAGTTACAACGACGTCCTACCACTTATGCTGGCACGTTACTGCGGACCGGGCCTGCTCGGCCTTGGAGTTACCGCACTGATCGCCGGCTTCATGTCCGGCATGGCAGGTAATGTAAGTGCTTTCACCACCGTTTGGACTTATGACATCTATCGTCCATTCTTCAACAGTAAAGGAAGCGACCATCATTATGTGAACGTGGGTCGCTGGACTACGATAATCGGTGTCCTGATCAGCGTGGGAACCGCTTATCTGGTAATGCAATTCGCCAGCATCATGGATTACGTGCAGGCATTATTCAGCTTCTTCATCGCGCCGCTCTTCGGCACAGTCGTGCTCGGAATGCTCTGGAAACGGGCAACCGGCCCGGGCGGCTTCTGGGGCTTGCTCTGCGGCACGCTTTCTTCCATCAGTATGTGGGCTTGGGTAAAGGTCGATCCAACCGCGCTCCGTTATGTGGCGCTCTCTCCCCATGCCAAAGGTTTGGCGCAGGATATGTATCAGGCCCTCTGGTCTTTCATAGTGTGCGTCACCGTAACCGTGGTCGTAAGTCTGGCGACGAAACCCGTGCCTGACACCGCATTGACCGGATTGGTTTATGGCTTGACGGAAGTTCCTTCCGTGGGCGATATCCCCCTGTATCAGAAGCCGCTTTTTTGGGCGGCCATCGTCACTGTGGTGTTCTTCGTACTGAATATTATTTTCTGGTAAACGTTCTTGGATACATCGGAGGCAATCGCCATGATTTCAATCTGGTTCTTCATCGGAATTTCGCTAGCCGTGAACGGTGCGCTGATCCTAGCCGCAGGAATCTACCAATTGGTGAATCCGCCAGCAAATCCCGGAGTGGTGCTCTTTCATCTGCACGCCAATGTATGGTGGGGAGCCGCGTTGCTTGTATTCGGCATCGGTTATTGTCTTAAATTCGCGCCGAAACGTAATTCGTGACATAGGTGGAGAGTAAGATGCCGTCCAATCAAAGAAAACTGGTAATGGGAGTTATTGTCGGAAACCGCGGCTTTTTTCCCGACCACTTAGCCAAAAGCGGAAGGGAAGAAATTCTGCGAGTGCTTCAAACGGCCGGCATCGAGGCGGTGGCACTTACTCCAGAAGAGAGCAAGTACGGCGCAGTCGAGACTCGCGAAGAATCGCGCCGCTGTGCTGACTTATTCAAGCGTAGTCGCGATCGCATCGATGGAGTTATTGTCACCTTACCCAACTTCGGTGAAGAACGCGCCATCGCCGACGCCTTGCGTCTAGCCGATCTCCGAGTCCCGGTTCTCATTCAGGCCACGCCGGACGATCCCGCTAAGATGACGATTGCTTCTCGCCGCGACAGTTTCTGCGGCAAGATGTCGGCATGTAACAACCTTCGCCAGTATGGCATCCCCTATTCCATCACCACCCTGCACACCGAGAGCCCCAGTTCCCCGGAGTTTACCCACGATCTCCAGTGGTTCGCAGCTGTCTGCCGCGTGGTAAAAGGATTTCGCAACCTCCGAGTAGGCGCCATCGGCGCGCGCCCCGCCGCCTTCAACACTGTCCGCTACAGCGAGAAAATTCTCGAATCGCAGGGCATCTCCATCGAAACCCTCGACCTCTCCGAAGTCCTCGGCCGCATCGAACGCATGAAAGACAACGACGACCATGCGCAAGCGAAGTTAACCGCCATCAAGAAGTATGTGGATTCCAGCAACGTTCCCGCTCCTGCCTTACTGAAAATGGCAAAGCTCGGTGCGGTCGTCGACCAATGGATGGCCGCGACCGAGGTCACCATCAGCGCCGTCCAATGCTGGACGTCGATCGAAGAGAACCTCGGCGTCGTGCCCTGCACGGTCATGAGCATGATGAGCAATGAACTCCTGTCCAGTGCCTGCGAGGTCGACATTTGCGGCGTCCTCGGAATGCACGCCCTGCAACTCGCCTCTGGCACTCCGTCAGCGCTTCTCGATTGGAATAACAATTACGGATCGGATCCGAATAAAGCCGTCTGCTTCCACTGCTCTAATCTGCCCAAACATTTTTTTCGCACCGTCAAGATGGATTTCCAGGAGATCATCGCCGGCACCGTAGGCAAAGAAAACACATTTGGCACCTGCGTCGGCCTCATCAAGCCCGAAAAGATGAGCTTCGCCCGCTTCTCCACCGACGACACGGCTGGCCGAATGCGCGGCTACGTCGGCCAAGGCCGATTCACCGACGACCCGCTCAACACCTTCGGTGGCGCGGGCGTCGTCGAGATCGCGCACATGCAAAAGCTGCTTCGCTACATTTGCGAACGCGGTTTCGAGCACCACGTGGCCGCCAACCTTTCCCCGGAAGCATCGACTGTCGCATCCGCAGTCTACGAAGCCGCCACGCGCTATCTCGGCTGGGATATGTACTTCCACGGGCGCGATAACGGAGCCTGCTGATGGCCATCGTGGCGGGCGTAGATTTCGGAACGCTCAGCGTGCGCGTCTCCCTCGTAGATAGCGAACGCGGCCTGCTGCAATCCGCTATTCAGGAATATCCGCTCCATCGCAAGCGCGAAGATCCGGAATACGCCACACAATCCCACGACGATCACATGCGCGCCCTCACCGCCGCCACGCGCGAAGCGCTGAAAAAGGCCGGCACCAGCGGCGATCAAGTCGAGGCCATCGCCCTCGACACCACCGGTTCATCCGTGATTCCCGTCGGCAAAAACATGCAGCCGCTCGGCGAGTATTATCTTTGGTGCGATCATCGCGCCAAGGGCGAGGCGGCCGAGATCACCGAAGCCGCCCATCGCGAAAGCCTCGAAGCGATTCAATGGTGCGGCGGCGTCTACTCCTCAGAGTGGGGATTTTCAAAACTCCTCCACTGGCTTCGCCACAATCCAGATAAGCGGCCCGACTTCGTTTCCGCCTTCGAACATTGCGACATGGTCGCCGCCACACTTTGCGGAATCACCGATCCGAAAAAAGTTAAGCGCAGCGTCTGCGCCATGGGCCACAAATGGCTCTGGAATCGCGCGCTGGGCGGCCTACCCCCCGAAAGCTTTCTCGTTAAGGTCGACCCTGTCTTACAGGGAGTCCGTGAAAAACTCGACGGCGAATACACAACCTCCGATCAAATCGCCGGCACGCTCAGCGAATTCTGGGCAGAAAAACTCGGCCTCAAGCCCGGCATTCCCATCCCCGTCGGCGCCTTCGACGCGCATTGGGACGCCATCGGCGCCGGTTGCCTCACCGATGATATGGTCAACGTCATCGGCACTTCGACCTGCATCATCGGAGTCACTCCCTCCGTCAATCTCGTTCCCGGCGTCTGCGGCGTCGTGCAGGGCAGCGTGCATCCGCTCCGCACCGGAATCGAAGCCGGCCTTTCCGCCGCCGGAGACATCTTCAGCGCCATCGCAACCCGCGCCGGCACCACCGTCCAAGCCCTGACGAGCGGCTTAGAAAATTATCGCGCTGGCCAGACTGGCTTGCTACGCATGACCTGGGATAACGGCGATCGCACCGTCCTCGTCAATCCCAACCTCCGCGGCGTAACGCTCGGCTGGAATCTGCAGAGCACGGCGCAAGATGAACTGTTCGCCGCCATCGAAGGTACCGCCTTTCACACCCGCGTAATCCTCGATCGCATGGCCGACCACGGCGTGGAAGTGAAGCGTGTGATCAACGCCGGCGGCATTCCGCAGAAGAACGATGTATTGAATCAGGTCTACGCCAACGTACTAGGCCGCCCGGTGCTGGTTCCCAGCAAAAGTGTGGTCAGTCTCGGCTCCGCGATTTTCGCTTTTTTGGCGGCAAAAACTTTCCCGACCATCGAAGTTGCGCAAGACAAAATTTGCCCCCCGCACCGCACTTTTGTGCCGCAGGAATCCGCGCAACGTATTTACGCCGAGCTGTATCCTTTATATAGCAAGCTCTATTTCACCTTGGGGCAGCCCAACGGCGATCCTCTAAGCGTTGTGCTTCCAAAATTAATCGCCGTGGCAGCGTCCGTGGCCGGCCAGACAACGCATTAGATGGCAGCACATTGAAATTCAAAACGAGGAGCCCACCATGACCGTTCAAAAGATCCGGCGCGCACTGGCAATAGGAGTACTGCTAACGGCGATCGCCGTTATCGCGGAGGCAAAAACAAAAGTGACCAGCCAGCCCTTTGGAAAAATGCCGGACGGAGCTCCCGTAGAAATCTACACGCTGAGCGACGGCCCATACGAAGCAAGAATCGCCACCTACGGCGGCATCTTGGTTTCGATGAAGGCTCCTGACCGCAGCGGCAAGTCAGCCGACGTAGTGCTCGGCTTCGACGATCTCGACGGCTACGTAAGCAACTTCAACAGCCCTTCCAACGCCTTCTTTGGAGCGATCATCGGCCGCTATGCCAATCGCATCGCGCATGCCAGCTTTACTCTCGATGGCCAAAAATACTCCCTGCCCAAAAACAATGGCGACAACACTCTCCACAGCGGCCCGCATGGCTTCAACAACGTTGTCTGGAAGGCAAAACCGATCGCAAACGGAGTGGAGCTGACTTATCCGAGCAAAGACGGCGAGGCAGGATTCCCCGGCAATCTCACCGCGATCGTTCGCTATACATTGCTGAAGAACGACCTGCGCATCGAATATGAGGCCACCACCGACAAAGACACTGTCGTCAACCTAACCAATCACTCCTATTTCAATCTCGCCGCACAAGGCGACATTCTGCAGCATGAACTCACCCTCCACGCCTCTCGCTTCACGCCCGTCGACGCTGGATTGATTCCCACCGGCGAACGGAAGCCCGTGGAATCCACTGCCTTCGATTTTCGCAAAGCCACCGCGGTCGGCGCGCGCATCAACGCCGACGATGAGCAACTTCATCTTGGTCGCGGCTATGACCACAACTGGGTGCCCGATAATAAGACCGGAAAATTGGCAGAAGCCGCCGAACTCTTCGACCCCAGCAGCGGTCGAGTGTTGAAAGTTCTGACTGACCAGCCAGGAATCCAGTTTTATAGCGGAAATTTTCTAGATGGATCCGTCAAAGGCAAGGGCGGCAAACCCTATGGACAACACGCGGCGCTCTGCCTGGAGACGCAGCACTTTCCCGACTCTCCAAATCACCCGGATTTCCCATCAACCGAGTTGAAGCCGGGCCAGCGCTACCATACGGTAACGATCTTCAGCTTCTCCGCCCGCTAGCAGGACGCGAGGAATTCGCGATCAAGACTACGCATTCGCGGGTCCACGCTCACTCGCGGAGAAAGCTTCATGGAGGTTCATTTTCTTATTCTCACGGTCCTCGTCAGCCGACCTTGCCAGGCGCAACCCCCAAACGGCGACCGCCTCCAAGTGCATGTCGATCAATCCGCTGGAACCATCCCTCCCGTCTGGAATTTCTTCATAGCGCCCGCCCCCGTCAACTGACGTATCAACACTACTTCCTTCGCATCGTACGGCGTACCATCCTGCCGGAAAATATCGTGGAACCACAACGCCGGCTCGCCCGCATAAGACTTCTCCCACGAATCCCACGGATAAATCGTCTGCGACTTTCCATTCACGAATCCCCAGTTGTAAGCACCCACATGTTCTTTTTTCAGCAGCGGCAAAATCGCGGCGAACGTGCTCCCCCGCGGCCGCGCCATGTACTCCGTGCACACGACCGGCCGACCGAACCGCCGCAACGAGTCGATCCGCCGCTTCATCACTTCCGGAGGCTCATAGCTATGAAATGTAATCACGTCGGAATTCTGCAATTGAAACCGCGACATCTCGCTCAGTGCGGCGTCGTTCTCCCAATCTCCCTGCCACACGCCGCTCGTAAGCGGCTGCGACGGATTGGCTTCGCGTGCCCAACCCCATTCTTCTTTCAACAGCCTCATAGCGCGCATCGGCTTGTCAGCCAGTTCCGTAGTCTTATAGACGTCGTTTTGATTGTCTGGTTCATTCATCAGGTCCCACATCAAAACGCGCCGGTCATCGCGAAAATGTGTGAGCACTCCCACAATGTAAGGTTTCAATTCCGAGTTCCAGCGCGACTCATCTTTCAGAATGTCGGCGCCCGGCGCCTGCACCCATCCTGAGTTATGCACGTGCGGCTTTGGAGCCGGTTGTTTGCCGAGATGCGGCCGCGGATTCCAAACCGAATCCAACAACACAAACGTGACGCGAATATGATGCTGGTCCGCGACCTCCACGAACTGATCCATGCGATGCAGAAAACCCTGCGAATCCTGTTGCCACAAAAGATTGTGGAGAAACACTCGCATCGTGTTCATCCCCAAGCCCTGCGCCCATCCCAACTCGCGATCAATCGTCGGCAAGTCAAACGTGTCCGCCTGCCACATTTCCAGTTCATTAATAGCCGTGCTCGTGATGTAGTTACTACCCACCCGCCAAGGCTGTCGCGCATACCACCGATTAGCCTTATCCGTCGCCCAATGCCCATTCTCCGCCGAAACGCCGGCGCAGCCCAAAACGCACATCGCCCAAAGAGCGACCGCCCATCGAATAACCACCCTGCAATCTGTCCCCATTCTTCTCCCCACTATATTCGACTTAACCGCATTTCGACTCACGACTTGGCTCTTGCTTTTGGGGTGACACAGCGTTCACGGCTACGATAGAAGGCTTGTCTTTTACTCGCGGGTTTAGCCAGCACTCTGTAGAGCCGCTGAGGGAGACGGTCGACGCGGCATCCAGGCCTAGGACAACAGCAACGTCAACACCAAACTAGAAACCGAAGCCGGCGCAAACGCCAGCCAACCTGTTTGTTTTGAAAAAAGTAGAAGGAGGGGGCATGCGTGAGTCTTCGATTCCGCGAACCTTACTTCACTTCAAAGGTCCCAGGCGGAGGGTTGTAAAAATAATAGAAACGCAGCCCGAGAAGTTTGCCTGGAAACTCCTTCGGCAGTGGCGGGAACGGGGCGGACATCGTGATGCTGCCCCACGCGGCTCGGTCGAGCCCCACGTCGTTGGATGACACGTCCCTCGCCATCGCACTAACCGTGCCATCCTTAAGGATGACGAATTCAATCGCCACCTTGCCCTGCTTCAAAATCGGCGGATATACCGATGGCGGCATCAGGGTATACCAGTTCTGGCGCACTCTTTGCGTGATCTGCGTCAGATAAGGCCCAAAATCCACGCCCATCGTGTCGGTCAGAATCTCCATCTGATCCAGTGTCTTCGCGCCGCTGCGACCCTGACTCAGCCCATAGTCGCCGGCCACCCCTCCACCGATGCGTCCGCGGTTTTCCGCCGCCGCACGTTCCGCCTGCTCAATCGCCGATCCTGCCGTCAGCGGAGTATTAAAATTCGGCATGGGCCGATTCTGCGGAGGCGTTTGTAGCCTCGCCGTCTGATCGTTCTGCGGGGGCGTGAAACCCGAACTCTGCTGCGGCGGCTGCGGATTCGGCGCGGGCTGGTTCTGCGCCACTTGATTCTGCGGAGGCTGGCTTTCGGCCGGCGGCTGCGGCACATTCGCGCCCGGCTGTCCCGGATGCCGGCTCTGCAATAACTTCTTCAAATCTTCACGATTGATCTGCGGCGCTTTGCTGGTCGCGATGCGGTCCTTATCTGAAATCACCTTCGCGTCCGGACGCCGCGTCAGCTTCTGCGCATCCGGCGGCAACTCCAGAAACGTTGCGTCTTTCGACTTGTCGTTCGCGGTAATCGCCAGATCGACCCTCCGATGCGGCAAAAGATCCAGCAACTTGGGCAGATTCAAAAACAGAATAATCACGAACAGATGCAGGATGACTGACAACCACAGCGCCTCGCGCTTCCGCGCTCGCGAAAGATCGTCTTGTAATTGAATCAGCAGATGCGGAACATCGTCAGGATTAAAGCCGCGGTAAGCCGATTCCCAATGCTCCGCCTCAAACAGATCGCGCTGATCGACCGGCGCATTCGAGGGATCGCTGGACGAGGAACCCCCCGCCCTTGAACTACCGGACAACGCTTCGCGAGACTGTGGATCGCGGGACGGAATTTGGGTAACCGGCATCAGGCAGAGCTACAAGCTTAGAGACACACGCAGACTCCGTGGTTGCGTAACCCGCAAAGAACTTCTTCGACGAACGGCTGGCGAACAAGCTCTTGCAACGAAAATCCTTCGTAAAGTTACGTAAATTATGGAGTTGCAATCACTGTTTCCTATTGTCGCATTTTTTTCGCCGCCCGCGTGAGTACCTGAGTAATAGCGGCCCGACGAAAAGACGCGTCCCACCCCGCTCTCAACCTTCCGCCAATATCAAGAATCCCGCGCCCGCAATAATCAGTAGGGACAGGCGCCCCCATCTGTCCAGCCGAGCAAAGCACGGCAACTGCCAGCACCTGCGACAACCCCGCATCCCCGCCGGATAAGACGACTCTCGTTTGACTCCGTTCGCCCTTATAATATCCAGTGAGCCTTGGTTATGTTCCACCCAAAAAATCCTATTCTTAATATAGAGATTGCTCTCGATGCTCGCCCCGCACTTCGAGCGCGCCTGCTCAATCGGCCCACACCAATGGCGGCATTGCTGGTCGCCGTCATCACACTCCTCGCCACTCCTTCTAAAATGCTCGCCCAGCGCGGCGGCGGAGCCCACGTCAACCAGCCCGTCGTCTGCGTCTACGATTGCCCCGCTATCGAAACCCTCAACACTGAAGACACGCTCAAGAATTTTCGCCGCTCCATGGCCCTGCAAGCTACCGCTGAACAACGCGCGGCGTTCGCGAAGATTTCGCAATATGCCGAGGCCGCCGGCAATCAACTCCAGGCCCTTCGCAAGTCTCTTCAGCGAGACACCGAGCGCGCCGCCACTCTCGATCAGGCTATAGAAAAAGCGCGCGCCAGCAACCAGAATTTCCTCGCCTCCTTTTCCGCCACGCAAAAATCCGGTCTCCAGGATTTCACCCGCAAACTAGCCAAAGCCGATTCCGAACTAGACCGGCAAATCAAGGCACTCGATCAAATCTTCCCGTCCGCGAAACCAGACAGCGAGCAGATTTCGAGCGCCGCCGCTGCGCTCGAAAAAGCGCTCGCCGCCTTCCAAGGCGAACAACTCGCGCTGGCCAGGGAAATGAGCATCCTCTTTGACGCTGCCGGAGACGACGTCACCTTCAGTCTTCCTCCCGTCACCAACTCGATCACCATCGACGGCGAGAATATTGCTATCCCCGCGTCCGGCGCCGTTTTTCGGCGGTCACCTGCAAATCGATCCACAACCTCCGCCACAGCTTCCGCCGACAACAGCCGTAATCTTTTCGGTCTCAAGTTCGTCGCCGATCTCTCCGACGTGCAGCAAAATATCACCGCCATTCTGCGCGCCGCGCTCAACCGCTCTCCCCGTTGCGGCGAACGCATCGAGATTCAACAAGCTTCGCTCACGCCGCTAGCGCCCGATTCGAGCCTCGCCATCGCGGAGCTGCACTTCGAACGCTGGGTCTGTCCCAGTGGTCAGACTCACGGAGGCCTCGGCTCTCCGCCCCCGACCGAAGTCGCCGACGGCAATGCAACGCTGGAGGTCAAGCTCACCCCATCGCTGGAAGCGGCGCAATTGAAGCTTGTTTCCGAAATCACTCGCGTCGAAGCCAACGGCATGCTCCGCAACTCGCTCCGCTCCGGCGATCTCGGAACCACCCTGCGCGACGAAATCGCCGCATCCCTCCTAGCCGCGTTGCAGAAATCCGCCGACATCAAAAGCACCCTGCCGCCCGTAGCGCAACAAACGGTCACGCTGCAAAAAGCGCAATTTCAGGATGCCGGCGCCGATCAACTAAACCTGGTCCTCGACGGCCAACTGCAATTCTCCGATGAACAGACAAAACAATTCGCTGCCCAGCTCAAGCAGCGCCTCTCCGCCCAAGGAACCGCCGCACCCTAGCGAACGGTCAAGACAACCATCGTCTTCCACCCAACGTTTCGGCCGCAAGACTTTCCCCAGTGACCCGTGGTAAACACTCTGGCAAACTGCGCGTCCAGTCACCGCCCGTTTGTGTTTTCCATATCGGGAGCGTATAGTCGTGAACGTACTGTTGTGTCGTAGTGCGAGGAGTGTCGGAGCACACCAGTGGGCGCAAGCCCACTTTTTACTTGGTGCCGACTCCGACCCGACCACTCGACGCAAATTGCTGAAAACATGGTGTTTGATTTCGATAAGATCCGGCAGATTGCCGAGCGCGTGGCAAGCTCGAGTGGGCTGGAAGTAGTCGATGTCGAGATCGCTGGCGCGGGCAAGCATCGCATGTTGCGCGTCTTCATCGACCGCCCCGGAGCGGCGCCCACACCGGGCCGTCCCGATGGAGTGACGCACGAAGATTGCTCGCAGTTCAGCCGCGAGTTCGGCACCATCGTCGACGTTGAGGATGTGTTGCCGGGCGGATCGTATGTCCTGGAAGTTTCATCTCCGGGCCTCGATCGTAAGCTGACGAAGGCGTCCGATTTCGAACGCTTTCGCGGACAGCGCGTAAAGTTGACGACGCGCGAACCGGTCAACAACAACCGGCATTTTGAAGGCAGGCTGGAAGGCTTCGAGAATGCCAAACTGCTGCTCGACCTAAGCGCGGCGCGCAAGAAGAAAATGCGCCCCAAGGAAGGCGAGTCGCAAAAAGTAGAAATTGAATTCCAGAACGTGGAGAAGGCGAATTTAGTACCAGAAATCTAAGAGCAAGCTTTTCCTGGTTTCGAGCTTTTCCTGTGACCCGTGACCTGCAACCTGTCACCCGGACTTTATATGGCAAGTGAGCTCTACAACATCATCGAAGGGGTCAGCCGCGAAAAGGGCATCGATCCGCAGATCGTAGTCAGTGCCGTAGAAGACGCCATCGTCGTCGCCACGCGCAAATACTACAAGACGCAGGAAAACCTGCGCGCCGTGCTCGACAAGGACAGCGGCAAGATCAATGCCTACGCGGTGAAGTCGATCGTCGAAAACCCCGAGCAGGTCGAAGATCCGAATCTTCAAGTGACTGTCGACCAGGCGCGCAAGCTCGATCCGAGCGCCGAAGCCGGCGGCGAACTCCTCATCCCGAAAGCGACCGAAGGCATTCTCGGCCGCATTGCCGCGCAACTTGCGAAGCAAGTCATCTTTCAAAAAGTGCGCGAGGCCGAACGCGACACCGTCTATAACGAATACATCGGCCACGTAAACGAAATCGTGAATGCGACCGTGAAGCGCCTCGAAGGGCCCGACGTCATTCTCGATATTGGCAAGGCCGAAGCCCGCATGGGCCGCAAAGAGCAGTCCCGCCTCGAATCCTTCGCCGTAGGCGAGCGCATCCGCGTCGTCATTGTGCGCGTAGAAAAAGCAACGAAAGGTCCGGGCGTAATCGCCTCGCGCTCCGCGCCGGAATTAGTCCAGCATCTGTTTCAGACCGAAGTGCCGGAAATTTATGACGGCACCGTAGTCATCCGCGCCATCGCCCGCGAAGCCGGCGAGCGCACCAAGATCGCGGTCATGTCGAAAGACAAAGATGTCGACGCCGTCGGCGCCTGCGTCGGCATGAAGGGCATGCGCGTGCAGTCGATCATCCGCGAATTGCGTGGAGAAAAAATCGACATCATCGAGTATCACGAGGATCCCGTTTCCTTCGCCGAGAAAGCTCTGCAACCCGCGAAGGTTAGCCGCGTAACCGTGGTCGATGCCGCCGACAAGCACCTCGAAGTCGTCGTCGACGATACGCAACTCTCGCTCGCCATCGGCAAGAAGGGCCAGAACGTGCGCCTGGCGGCCAAGCTCCTCGGCTGGAAGATCGACATTAAGAGCGAAGAAGAGAAGCGCCAGGAAGTCGAGCAACAGATGTCGGCGCTGGTCACGCAGACCGTCACGCCGCTCGAAATTGTTACCGGACTCGGTGAGGGTCTCGTCGAGAAGCTCAAAGCCGCCGGCGTCAACACCGTCGAATCGCTAGCCGATATGACGCCCGAGCAGCTCGAGGCGATTGAAGGCATCGGCCCGAAGACGGTGGAAAAAATCAGCATCGCGGTCAATAATTACTTTGCCACTCTCGATGGTGGCGAAGCCGTAGCTACCGACGAAGCCGCGGAAGCCGCGTCCGAAGCCGGAATCGCCGAGGAAGCGTTGCCCGAGAATTTGGTTGAAGCAAATTCGGCAGAAGCAGTTCCCGTCGACGAAGCCCCGGTTGACGAAGCGACGATCGAAGAAGGCACCTTTGAGGCAGACGCACTATCCGGCGAAGCCGAGGCGAGCGGCGAAGAAGCAACTGAAGAGAGCCCCGAACCTGAAGCATCCGCGGCCGAAGAAGCCGCGACAGAAGAAGTTCCGGAAGACAAGCAGAGCTGAGGCCTGAGCGTGGCGAGTTCGGAGTTTGATCCGAACCGTAGGCACGAGGCTCGCCAGCCGGAAACCATGTTTGAGTAAGTTGTTGACTAAAACTGTCGAGTAAAATTGATAAGGCTATCGGAAGCACGATCCACGAGGATTAGACATGCGAACCTAGGCACACCAGACGAGTAATAAGAAGAGGAAACGAGAGCGGATGAGTAAGATTCGAATCAATGATCTGGCCCGTGAGTTGGAAGTCAAGAGCAGGGAAATCCTTGACGTCCTGACCACGGTGGGCGTCACCGAGAAAAAAACACACTCCAGTTCTCTGGAAGACCACGAAGCCGACCTGGTGCGCAAACACCTTCGTGGCCGCTCCGATGCCTCTGCAAGTTCCGCGCGGTCCTCCTCCCGCGCCAGTCACGGCACCGGCGAAGACGAAATCAAGACCAAGATCGACCTCTCGCACATCTCGCAGCCCGGAGACGTGCTCCGCGCCATCCAGCAGCGAAAGGCAACCGTCGAGTCCCCCGTAGTGCGTCCGGTAGCCAAACCGCCCGCGGTCGAAACGAGAGCGGAAGCTCCGTCGGCGCCAACGTCCGCGGCCCCATCATCGTCGTCCGCTCCGAAGGCATTTCCGCCGAAGCCAGAAACAGCCGCACCCACACAATCTCCGTCGACGCCAAGATTCGTCACTCCTGCTTCCGTTGCGGCCACATATCGCCCGCCGTCGGTGGTCGTGATTCCGCCGAAGACTCCCGCGACACCGCCCGTCGCCGGCACTCCGATCTCGACCAGCGCCACACCACCGATCACTGCCGTTCCGCCGCGAGCTACGCCGCCGTCCTCAACCACCGCCGCGCCAAGCAGCATTCCGAGCGGAGTTCCGAGCAGCTCCCCCAGCGCCGCGAGCCATCTGCCCAGCAACGTGACGCAAATGCAGCCCGCCGCCGCGCCCAGGCCTTCCGCTCCGGTCGCTCCGCCGCCGCGCATGATCATGCCCCAGACGGGCCCCCGTCCGGTCTACAAAGCACCCATACCGCCGCCCAGTGCCGCCGCGCCCGGTGCAACTTCACGCCCCGCGCCCGGACGCCCCGTCCCCGGCCAGCCAATTTTTCAGCGCACCGCGCGCCCGCCAGCTCCCGGCGCAGGAGCAGGCGCACCCCGTCCCCCGCTTCGTCCCGGTGAACGCCGTCCGATGCATCCCACGCGCGTCGCGCCCGCGGGTTCGCGTCCGCTCGGAGTAGGCCCCGGTGGCGCTCTTCCGCCACCCGGTCCCACGCGTCCCGGAGCTCGTCCGGGCGGCCCGTCGCGTCGTCCCGGCCAGCGCTACGTTCCGCGAGGTGTGAAGGAAGGCCCGATGAAGGGCTACACTCCGCCCCCGCGCATGATTGTCAGCAATGAGCCCGCGCCCATCACGCGCAACATCACCATCACCGAAGGCATCTCGGTGAAGGATCTCGCTGAGAAACTCGGCATTCGCGCCAAAGATTTAATCGCGCGCCTGGTAGTCCGCGGCGTCTTCGCCACCATCAATCAAACTCTCGACGCCGAACTCGCCAGCGAAATGGCCCGCTTCTTCGGAGCCGATACCGAAGTCATCACCTTCGAAGAGCAAGCCGCTAAAGACACAACCGAAGCCACCGAGAGCAGCGAAGAAGGCGCCGAAGCCATCCCGCGTCCGCCCGTCGTCACCATCATGGGCCACGTCGATCACGGCAAAACCACGCTCCTCGATTCCATCCGCTCCACCAACGTCGCCGGTGGCGAAGCTGGCGGCATCACGCAGCACATCGGCGCTTACAAGGTTCGCATCACCGACACCGCGTCTCCCGCTTACGGCCGTGAGATCGTCTTCCTCGATACCCCCGGTCACGAGGCCTTCACCCGCATGCGTTCTCGCGGAGCGAAAGCCACCGACATCGTCGTCCTCGTCACCGCCGCCGATGACGGCGTAATGCCGCAGACCGTCGAGGCCATCGACCACGCCCACGCCGCCGAAGTTCCCATCATCGTCGCCGTCAACAAAATCGATAAGCCCGGGGCGCTGCCCGAGCGCGTCAAAAAGCAGCTCGCCGACCGCGGCCTCGTCCCCGAAGACTGGGGCGGCAAAACCGTATTCGTCGACGTCTCCGCCAAGCAGAAAACCAACCTCAATCTGCTCATGGAAATGATCCTGCTCACCGCCGACCTCCAGGAATTGAAAGCCACTCCGGGACGCGCCGCCAGCGGCCTCGTCCTCGAAGCCAAACTCGATCGCGGACGCGGCCCCGTAGGCACCATCCTCGTGCAGAACGGCACCCTCCGCGCCGGCGACAACTTCGTAGTCGGCAACGTCTACGGAAAAGTTCGCGCGATGTTCGACGATCGCGGCAAGGCCCTGAAAGAAGCGCCGCCCTCAACCCCTGTAGAAATCATCGGCCTCGAAGGCCTGCCCCAGGCCGGAGATCAATTCGTGGTCGTCACCGACCGCGAAAAAGCTCGCGACATCTCCGAATACCGCGAACAGAAAGCCCGCGAAGCCACGCTGGCAAAGAGTTCCCGTGTATCGCTAGAAGGCCTGGCCGAACAATTAAAAACGGCGGGCATGAAAGAGCTGAACGTCATCCTGAAAGCCGACGTGCAAGGCTCCGTCGAAGTGCTAGGCGATTTGCTCGGTCGCCTCTCCAACGAAAAAGTTCGCCTCAAGCTTCTCCGCTCCGGTATCGGAGCCATTACCGAGACCGACGTTCTCCTCGCCTCCGCCTCGAACGCCGTCATCATCGGCTTCAACGTGCGTCCCGAGCGCAAGGCACAAGAACTCGCCGACCAGGAAAAAGTCGACATCCGCCTGCACTCGATCATTTACGAACTGCAAGACGAGATTAAGCGCGCCATGACCGGCCTGCTCGAACCGACCATCAAAGAGGTTTACCAGGGACGCGCCGCAGTTCTCGAAACCTTCCGCATCCCCAAAGTCGGAACCATCGCCGGCTGCCGCGTAAGCGACGGCCTCATCAAGCGTGATTCCGAAGTCCGCTTGCTGCGCGACGACGTAGTCGTCTTCAAAGGCAAGGTAGCCTCTCTGCGCCGCTTCAAAGACGACGCCAGCCAGGTCACCAGCGGCATGGAGTGCGGCATCTCCATCCAAAACTACGGCGACATCAAAGCCGGCGACGTAATCGAAGCCTTCGTAACCGAAAGAATAGCCGCCGAAGCCATCAAGTAGATTCTTGCGTTGAAAGGGCACGGCTTCACAGCTCGCTGAATAACTCGACTTTGTCCTTGCCTTTGGGTGGCGCAGCGGTTCACCGCTGCGATAAAAGGCTCCCTTTCAGCACCGGCTTTAGCCGCTGAGGGATAGTACGCGTGCCGAACGAGTTTTCGGCAACCTCTTCAGCGTGCCGCTCAGCTCTGCCAACTCTTCATTGAGCCCCGCAGAAACTAGTAAGGGCGCGGCTCTTAAGCCGCGCCCCTGATCACTTCCGCGATCGCCAAGCTCACTTCCGCTCAAACGCGCCGTGCGCCCGAATCGCCGGATGCACAATCACGACGTGCGACCGCGCCGCTGCTCCTCGAGCCGCTTGTCCACCCGATGAGCTCTGCGCCTCGAACGTTCCCACTCCAAGCTGGGAACCAACGCCATTGACCGCTTCAGAATCCACGTCGATAAAGACGACGGTGGACGGGTCGACGACGTAGTACTGCAGCGTGAACCCGCCCAGTTCCGTGTTGTTGTTGTTGGATTCGATCGTGCCGCGGCCGTCCACGGGTGAATCCGGAACGTAGACTCCGGACATGGTCGAACTTGACCGCAAATCATCAAGGTCATTTTCGTCCAGGACTCCGGTCATGTTTGGGGTTGGGGTTCCGGTAAAACTGGCATCGGGAGCGCCGGCGTCGAACTGGGCGATGTCGTTGACGATGCCCGGGGCGTTACCGTCAACATTGTTCTGGCCGGAAAAGTTGAGCCCGTAACCTCCCGAGTCGGTGAAGGCCGTAGCCGATTGTGAAAAGGAAGCGCCTTGCAACAATCCAAGACTATCGATTTCCAGGGCCTGCCCTCCGCCGCTCGAGGGATACACGACAAATCCCGTAACACTCGCATCACCATTGGTGAATCCGGCCAAAGTCAATACGCAACGTCCCGCGACGCAGCCGGCAGTCGAGGTTGAAAAGGGCTTCGCCAAACCGACTGTGCCGGCATCGTTGTAATCTTCGAAGCCGTTAGTCAGGTTGCCATTGGCGTCCGTCGTCGCGTAACCACCCGCCGAGACTGGAAGCCCGCCGCCGTCCATACCGCCAAGCACGAACACCAGTTGACCCGGAGCGAGAGAGGTTACTTGCGTGAACGCGTCACCCGCTAGCAGAATCAACGACTCGTCCGTATCGGTCTCGATAAACTTCAAATGCGTGGAGTCGATCACCCATACGTCAAAACCCAGCGAGCCGAAGTTGGTTGTTAGTGTCGCCGTGCTGGGGGCACCCGACGCGCCCACAGCCAACTGCCCGCTGAGAGTCAAGCTCGTGAGGTCGTTAGAAGAGCCGTCGTTGTTGAAGTCCTCAATGCCGCCGATGCTGTTGCCGTTGACCGCGAACGCTCCGACCGTGCCAAGCGGGTTACCCTGCGGATTCTGTACAAAGTCAGTGCCGGCGAGAGAGAAAGCATAGGCTCCGCTGATACTCGGAGTGGGGGTCTGCAAATCAATGGTTCCGCTACCAGTGCCCAAGGTGTCGAAGCGGCTGATCAGCCCGTGACTGGATGTGATCATCACGAAATCGACGTTAAAGCTCCCCACCGTCGTCACAAGCGTGCCGGTGCCACGACCATCCTTGCCGATTTGGTAAGCGCTGGTCGAACTGACGGCCTCGCCGAGGTCCACACCGATGTTACCGGGGTCGTTGATGTCAAGCGTGCCGCTCTCGATTCCGCCGGTGCCGTTGGCTACTACGGTCCCCGCGATTGCAAAAGGGACCACGGCGCCGTTACTGGTATTGATATCCGTTCCCGTTATCGAAATAACATACGTGCCAGTGAGATTGCCGTCGCCGAAGCCGCCCTGGTTGGGCGTGACGATGTTGTTGCTCGAACCGCACGCCGTCATCAAAGAAAGGCTGGCCATTGCCAAAGCCACGAGCAGGCCTCCGGCACACTTGCTGCTGGCAAGGGATTTCATAAGACACTCCTGTCTTTTATTACGTTGGATGCGCTAACCCAGATTGTATGAGAAAGTTTCGGTGAAAAAAATTAACAGGATCGTTTCCCCTTACTTTTGTAATCCGTCATCCGGAGCGGAGGGACGTTGCGTTTCAACCGCCTTAATTTTTGCTGCGATCGTCTCAACCAGACTAAACTCCCGCTCCAACCGGCGCCGGAGGCGCAGCCTGCCTCCGCCTCTCCGCGGCCTTATCCGATGCCCACACTCCCACCCGATAGGCCAGCAGAATGCCCAGCAAAATCCCATATTCAATAGGCTTCGTGTGATCGGCCTTCACCAGCCACAGGTAATGCACTACGCCAAGAATCGCGGTGAGATAAATCAACCGATGCAGCCGCTGCCAGTTTTTCCCGCCTAGCCGCCGAATCGACCACGCCGTCGAAGTCAGCGCCAGCGGAATCATCAGAATAAAAGCCGAAAATCCCACCGTAATAAACGGCCGCTTGGCAACGTCCTTCACCATCTCATGCACATCGAAAAATTTATCCAGCCAGATATAAGTAAAAAAATGTAAAGTTGCGTAAAGGAATGCAAACAGCCCCACCATCCGCCGCACCCCAATCAACCAATATTGCCGGCTGATCCGCCGCAGCGGCGTAATCCCCAGCGTGACAAGAATCAGCCGCAGCGTCCAGTCCCCTGTAGCGTGGGTGATGACCTCAATAGGATTCGCGCCCAGCCCATCATGAAACGCCTTCCACCCCAGCAGCCCGAGCGGAATGAGCGCGGCAAGAAAAATGAAGACCTTAAGGATGCGCAGTCGGTTCATAAGAATTGCAGTGGTCAAAGGTTAGAGGTCAAAAAAATTCTCGGCTCTCAGAAGGTCCAGCTCTCACTGAGAACTGACAACCGAGAACCGAGAATTGCTTTCAAAAATTCTTCCTAAGATCCATCCCCGCATACAGGCTCGCCACCTGATCGTAGCCATTAAACATCAGCGTCGACCGCTTGAAAAATTCTCCCAGCCTTCGTTCCTTGGCCTGGCTCCAGCGCGGATGATCGACCGTAGGATTCACATTCGAATAGAAACCATACTCGTGGGAGTTGGATTGCTGCCAAGTGTTCAAAGGCTGACTGCCGGTGAAGCGAATCCGCACAATCGACTTCGCACTCTTGAATCCATACTTCCACGGAACCACAATCCGCAGCGGCGCCCCATCCTGATTCGGCAGCACCTCGCCATACATGCCAAAACACAGCAGGCACAGCGGGTGCATCGCCTCATCCATGCGCAGCCCCTCGACATAAGGCCACTGCAAGACATTGCTGCGTTGCCCCGGCATCTGCTTCGGATCGTAGATCGTCGTGAACTCCACAAACTTCGCCTTCGGCAGCGGATCGACGCGTTTGATCAATTCGCTCAGCGAAAATCCCACCCACGGCACCACAATCGACCATCCCTCGACACAACGATGCCGATAGATGCGCTCCTCGGGCGCCGCCATTTTCATGATCGCGTCGACATCGAGCACCTGCTTCTGCTTGACATCGCCCTCAATCTTCAACGTCCACGGACGCGTCTTGAAATCCTTGGCCAGCCCCGCCGGCTCATATTTGTCCGTAGAGAATTCGTAAAAATTGTTGTAATTCGTCACATCCTTATAAGGAGTCTGCGCTTCCGTAGTGTTGAAGCTGCTCTTTTGGATCCCATCAATCTTCGCGTTAGCGTAAGCGGTCAGCGGCGGATTGAGAAGGTCACCAATATCACGCAAGCCCACTCCGCCAACCGCCGCCAATCCCACCCCCGCCAGAAACTTGCGCCGGTTTAAAAAGACCGACTTGGGAGTAATTTCCGAAGAAGGAATCCCACCCGGTTTCCCGATCAACATAATTCACCAAACAGTCTTAGTCCCGGTCGAAGTACGCATGCCGCGCGGCCGTGGATGTCTCCACCGGCCAATTCGCACCTACAATATAGGACGCGCGAACGAGCAAGAAAGTTACTCCACCCTTCCCGCTCCTTAGTGTCCTCTGTGGTAAATGATTTTGTTTAGATTGGAGGAATCCAGGCGTCAGTTCCCCGCCGACTTCGCGACCGACTTCATCCCCGGCTTCGCCCGCAGAACTTCGCGCACCTTCTTGGCAAGATTTTGCAGCGTGAAAGGTTTCTGCAGAAACGCGGTCCCCGGGCTCACCACCCCTTGCGTAGCGATGGCGTCTTCCGTGTAGCCCGACAGATATAACACGCCGATGCCCGGACGCAGCTCCAGCAATTGCTTGGCTAGGTCACGCCCTCCCATCCCCGGCATCATCACATCGGTGATCAGGATGTCGATCGGTTCTTTGCATTCCGCGGCCACCCGCAAACCCGCTTCGCCATTTTCAGCCTCGATCACTTTGTAGCCGCGAGAGACGAGCGTCAGATGCACCAGTTCGCGCACCGATTCTTCGTCCTCCACCAGGAGCACGGTCTCCGTTCCCCCGGCCTCATTCGGAGGCGCCGTAACCGGGCTTGTCTCTTCAGCCGCATCTTCCACCCGCGGCAGATAGACGTAAAACGTCGTCCCCGCGCCGATCTCACTTTGCGCGAACACGTAGCCATTGCTCTGCTTCACAATTCCATACACGGTCGACAGCCCGAGCCCGGTGCCTTTCCCTTTTTCCTTCGTAGTAAAGAATGGCTCGAAGATGCGCGTCTGCGTTTCCTTATCCATCCCGTGCCCGGTGTCCGAAACCGAGATCACCGCATAACGCCCCGGCTGTATGAATCGATGCTGGCTGAAGTTTGGACCAACCGTAACATCCGCACTTTGCAAAGTGAGCTTGCCGCCTTCAAGCATCGCATCTTTGGCATTCACCACCAGGTTCATGATGACCTGCTCCAGTTGGCTCGAATCGGCGCGAGTGTGACCGGTCTGGGTGGAGAGTCTGGTCACCAGCTCAATGTTTTCCCCGATCAACGGCCGCAACAGCCGCTCCATGTCGCCGACGACCTTATTGACGTCGACCACTTTCAGCTCCAGCAATTGCTTGCGGCTGAAAGCCAGCAACTGCCGTGTAAGCGTCGCCGCTCGATCCGCCGCCTGTTGGATCGAATGCACCTTATCGTGCAGCGGACCATCCTTATCCAATTCTTCCAGCAATACCTCTGTGTATCCGTTAATCACCATCAGCAGATTGTTGAAGTCATGTGCGACGCCGCCGGCGAGCCTCCCCACCGCATCCATCTTCTGTGCCTGGCGAAGCTGCTCTTCCAGTTGCCGCCGATCGGTGATGTCTTCCGCAATCAGCTCCAGCACCTCCTCAGGTTCATCGCTGAACGTGGCCGCGCAGCCGCTGAGCCGCACGATGATAACTCGCCCTTCTTTGCGCTTCCACTGCACTTCCACCCCGTTCAAGCTTCCCGTCCGGTGATTATCCTCCGCCAGCCGGTCCAGTTCCTGGGGACTCACAAAAACATCCCGCCGCACATCCAGTGCCAGCAGATCTTCCACCGATCCATATCCCAGCATGGTGATGAGCGCCGGATTCACATCCAGAAACCTTCCGCCGAGCGTGCACCGGCAAATGCCAAACGCCGCGCTCAAAATCAACGACCGCGAACGCGCTTCCGACCGCCGCAGCGCTTCTTCATAGCGCTTGTGCTCGATCGCGGCCGCCAGTTGCTGCGAAACAAATTTCAGAATCTCGCGATCCCGTTCTCCGAAGCGCGTGTTCTCGCTGTAGCTCTGCACCACCAGCGCTCCAATGCAGTTCGCGCCGCTCTTCAGCGGAACCCCCAGCCAGTCGACCGACGAAGCTCCAATCAGCTCCACTTCACCCCGCCGCACCAGCTCCGAAAAAACTGCCGGCGTCGCCAACAACGGCTCGCCCGATCGCAACACATATTCCGTCAAACCGCGCCCCAGAGCCTTCGGTACGGGCGTCGGATCCTCTTCATCCACAAAATAAGGAAAGCTCAGCAACTGCGACTGCGGATCGTAGAGCGCAACGTAAAAGTTCCGCGCATTCATCAACTGCCCGACAATATTGTGAATCGCCGCAAAAAACTGCTGCAAATCCTCCGCTGACTGGCTGCGCGCCGCGATCGCATACAGTGCCGCGTTCAACTCCTCCGCGCGCTTTTGTTCGGTGATGTCGCGATAGGATGCATAGGCTCCCACTCTCTTGCCGTTCAACATCACCGGTGAGGTTGAGAGCTGCACCTCGACCAGCGATCCATCCTTCCGCCGCCGCCGCGTCTCCACCGAAAGTTTGCTTTGTGTCTTGATGCACTCGCCAATCCACGCCGTTTCCGCATAACGGTCCGGCGGAACAATGAGTTGGTCCAGCGGTTTTCCCGCCGCTTCATCCGCGCTGAAGCCGAAGACTCGCGTGAACTCCCCATTGATGCGCAAGATCCGCCGTTCCTCGTCAATAATGCTGATCGCTTCCGGCGCGTTTTCGATGAGTTGTTCGAAGTAAGCCTTTTCCAGCGTCAGCGACGTTTCCACGGCGTCGCCGTTGTTGGGTCTGGCTTCTAACGCCGGCGGGAAGTCGTGAGCAGGAATGCGATCCGAGCTGTCAGAAGAGGACGTGTGAGAAGAAGAGGCATGAGAAGAAGAGATAGAGGAAGGCGGGTTCGCAAACATCGCCTGCGCATCACGCTCGAGAACATCGCGCAGTGCTTTCACCGGCAGCTCTTTCGAACTGGCTGCCGGGGCGATTTTCTCCCCCATACTGTTCTTTCCCCTCGGCTGGTGGCTCTAATGTGATGGTAAGTGGGGCGGGCCGCTCGCCGGTAGTTACGGCGGTAATAGAAATTTTCAATTTGGGAAACAAATCGGGAAAGAAAAACGCCTCAGGAAGCGTTCGACAGCAGCACGCAGACCTGCCGCAAAGTGAGCTTTTGCTCGTCCGTCACGACCAGAAACTCCACCCCGCAGCGCAACCCATCGCTATACCGCACCACGCCTCGCACCTTCATCGCGTGCGGCGCAGCCGGAATAGGAAACTCCAGCGATATCACTTCGCCCGCCTGCACCGCCCCGCTGAGCGTCACCCCCAGCCCATCCTGCGCCAGTTCATTGGTTCGCCCCCACAAGGTGATCGTAACCCCGTCGCGAAATACCGACGCCTCAACCCGCGCATCGAACCGGTACCTGGGAAAGCGCCGCGACGGCCTCTGCGCCTTGGCTATAGCTCGTGCCTGATCGCTCAATCCATTTCTCCGTTCCTCTTCTATCCAAGGCCGACTTGCGATTGTGCTTCACCGCAACCCGTTTCCTCAACGGCATCAAAGGCCATGTACCACCGACGAGACCCTTCGAAAAGGCCCCAAACGCCTCCGACTTGGCGGCAAATGCTGCATTTTTCAGTCGCAAGTCTTCTTTTCCTTGGCGAAACGGGTGTAATATGGCTGCCTCCCCTACGCAAGACGGCCCCCACTCACCTAAAGGAGAATTTTTATGCTAGCCACCCAGACCCTTGCGCCTCGCTTCTTTGACTCTGCACGAAGTGAAATCCATCCCCGCAGGAACTTGAACCGGCAATACCCAAGAAGCATCTCCGGAGCGCTTCTCATCATCGTTTTCCTGCTCGTAATGGCGGCGGCGGCCAGTGCCCAAGATCCGATGGCTTATGATTTCGTGGGCCGCGCGGAAAACTGGGGCACCATCGACCTGACGACCGGTGCATTCAGCCAGACCGGTAACACCGGTGAACTCATTACAGGCTTAGGCGTGGGCCCTGGAGGCCTGTTGTATGGAGGCCTTTTCGAGGGCACCACTCTATACCAGGTGAACCCGGCGAACGGAACCGTGGCCGCTGTTGGAACTTCCGGCCTGCCCGAGTATTACGGCATGGGTTCCACCACCAGCGGCGTCTACGCCTTCGACAACAACGCTAATTTCTATTCTGTTAACACCACCACTGGAGCTACGACCCTGATCGGATCGACCGGCCTGAGCATGGCCGGCACTACCGGCACCTCGACCGGCTCCGATACGTTGTACTTCATGGATGGAGCGGGCGAGTTGTACTCGATCAACACCAGTACAGCGGCGGCGACGGAGATCGGCAGCACCGGGCTAACAGCCGTCGGTGCCATGGTCTTTGAAAACGGCACGCTCTATGCTGGAAACAGCGGTTCTCCGGTTGCTCTCTACACGTTGGATACAACTACCGGGGCAGCAACGTTTGTCGCCGACGCGCCCAACTCGGCTAATTTTTGGGGACTCGCCCCGTCGATCTTTCCAGTCGCCGGCCTCTCGCCCTCGAGCTTGAAATTGACCAGCACTCTGGTCGGGCAGTCGAGCGCTTCAAAAACAATTACTTTGACGAACTCCGGCAGCTTTAGCCTCAGCATCAACTCGGTGAGCGTGAGCGGCGACTTTTCGGAGACCGACACCTGCGCCGGACAAACAATCCCGCCGAGCAAAACTTGCACTGTCTCGATTACCTTTACGCCTTCGCTCACAGGATCGATTACCGGGGCCCTGACCATCATCGACAATGCCCTGAACACTCCGCAGGTCCTGGCTCTCTCTGGAACTGGCCTGCCCGAGCTTTCAATTTCGCCGGCGAGCGAGAGCTTCGGCACCGTCGCCGTCGGCACAACCAGCGCAGTAAAGACGATGACCCTGACCAATAACACCAGCGGAACGCTCGATTACGCCTTCCTCGCCAGTTCGAATTACGCCGTAGCTGGAAGCGGGAAAAGCCCCTGCAACGGCACATTAGCGAAGAAGGCGAAATGCACCGTCAGCGTAACTTTCACTCCCACAGCCAACGGAACAGCCGACGGCAGCCTCGCTGTCTCCAGCGCTTCCTTCCCCACACAATTAGCCACCCTCTCGGGCTCGGGATCGGGCGGCGCAACCGCTCCTCTAACCTTCTCGCCGACTACCTTCAAGGTCGCCAACACTCTGGTCGGAGCGACTTCATCACCCGTAACTGTCACCGTTACCAACGCCAGCGCCTCCACCGTAAACATCACCAACTTCGTTGCCAGCGCCGACTATAGCGTCACCGGCAGCGGATCGACTCCCTGCAGCGGCACCCTGCGAGCGGGCGCCACCTGCTCCGTCGCGGTCACATTCAGCCCGTCCGTAGCGGCCAAGCTCGAAGGCTCCGTCGTCTTCATGGACAATGCCTCCGTCAACACGCAGCTCTATGACCTGTCCGCCACCGGAATTCTGCCCGTCACTTTCTCTCCCGTATCGCTGACCTTTGCCTCGCAAACGCTGGGCAAAACCAGCGCCGCCAAGACTCTCACCATAAGCAACAACCAGAGCAGCTCGCTAACCCTGAGTGGTATCGCAGCCAGCGGACAATTCCACGCCGCTCCCGGCGGAACAAAACCCTGCGGAACTACCGTCAACCCTCACAGCACCTGCACCCTCGATGTGACGTTCACCCCCGCGCAGTCGGGCACTATCCCCGGCGCCCTGACCATCACACACAACGCCTCCGGCAGCCCGCAGAACGTCAAGCTCTCCGGAACCGGCCAATAAGCGGGAAGGGGCGGGGCATCAAACCGCCGCCCTTTCCCAACCTGCAACTCTGGCCAAACAGCTTGCTGGGAAATTCGATTTTGTCTGTGCCTTTGGCGGGCGCAGCGGCTCACCGCTGCGATAAGAGGCTTGTCTTCAAGTCCGGCTTTAAGCCGCTGAGGGGCGGGCCGCACAAAGACGATTTTCCGCCACACTGTAAAGTTGCGTGACAGATCGCCCCGCGCCCTCTAACATCAAGGATGTACTCGCGACCCTCAGACCCTTATGCCGTACCGTTCAAACGCTGCCGAAGCCTGGTATCCCGACCCGCCGTCAGACTCCGATATCCCACTCGATCTGCTTCCACCGCCGTCCCTGACCCAGCCCCTCTGGCGCTCGTTAGTCGGCAATCTCCGCGACCGCTTCGCGCCCGAAAAGCTTCCGCCCCTCAACCTGACCTCCCGCCCCGTCGCCGTCGGCCTGTCTCTCGGCGAGCGCCTGCGCATGCCTTGGTTTCGCACCGTCTTCACCAACATCGGCGACGTTCTCTCGCCCGAAGCCCTGCCGCCCCTCGAACTCGAGTCCCGCCCCGTCGATGTCGGCGAACTCATCACCGACCAGCTTAGCCATTTCTGGTGGGGGTCGCTGCTGCGCAACCTGGCCGATCGCGTGGCGCCAGAAACGCAGCCCGCGCTCCAACTAACAGCCAAGCCGATTCAGGACATCATTCCAAAATCGTGGATCCTTCTGCCGCTATGGTCTGAAGTAGTCGATGGACCCAAGGTTTTCTATCCGGACAAGCCAAAGCCCACCGACGCGGCGCGTCCCCTCAACCTGCAACCGATGCCGATCCCCGAGGAAAAGCGCGAAGCCCTCGCCGAAGCTCTGGTCAAAGAGCCCACTGCCGCCGAACTCCTCCGCGATCTCCGGCGCTCCCGCATCCGCCAGAGAATCTGGATCACCCTGGCCGCCGCCCAAGTTATCTACATGGTTCTGATCGCAGTGGGATATCTTCCATAGAAGGTCGGAGGTGAGAGGTCAGATTGCAGAGGTAAAAGCCAACCAAATCAATTCTCACACTTTTACCTCTGCAATCTCACCTCTGACTCTGACTACTGTCTCAGCCCCACCCACCCCTCAGCGATCACCATCGAATTCCCCGGATTGCGCGCATCATATTTCACCGAAGTAGGCACGCCCAGCCGGCACGAATGCAGATTGATCCACTGCCGAAGATAAGTAACATCTTGCGAAGCCTCATAAGAAACACCAGCCACGTCATACTGATAAATCAGCATGGTCGCCGGCCGGCCGAGAGCCGTCACAATCTCTTGCACGTCGATCACCGTGCCATCCGTAATGCGCCCAACCGTATTCAGCCAGCCGCGCCGCTGCCGCTCGACATCGTCGGCACTAACAGGTTTGCGCCGCAACAGCGCGTAGCCAGCCAGCGCCACGGCAATCATTCCCAGCGCCAGGCTATAAAGGCGAAGCGAAATCATCGATAAATAAAACCTGACCCTTTCCCTTCTTTCAGAATAAGCTCTAATCGCGCCTAGCGCCAAGGGCACCACCGTTACCCGCAGCTGTCGCGAGGACAATCAAAACGGAGGGCCGCGAGTCAGCTCGAAGGTTGCCCTCGGTGGTTGACCCTTTCCTCAATCCACGAATTGACAAGAAAGTGACATTTCCTTGACAACTCAAGGATTTTCCGGGGCTAGATTTTCGGAGGAGCAGATTGTAAACCGGCTTCAACGAGTTCAGCGCGCCATTCGACGCTCAGAGTCGTGGGCGAAGTAAACGGGGCAAAGGGTGCCGGAACGGCGGGCTGAGCTCATCGAAACAGGGGTTGGCCCCACACCCGGCCCCTGATTTTTCCGCTATTCGCACCCCGCCCGCGGCTCTCATACTCTCTCTCTCCACGGAGCCAGCACTCTATATCGCGGCGTCGCCGTAACCGTTTTCTTGGTCGCGGCGAGCAATTTTCGTTTGATCAGCCACCCCACCGCGGCCTGCGCCGAACTCTTCGACACTCCGATGCTCTCGGCAATCTGCCGGTAACTGGCCTCGACCACACTTCCTTTTCGCTGCTCTCCGGCAAACCACAGATAGACAAGGAAGCTCACTACGCGCCGGTCGTGCCCAACCAGGTCGCGCATCAAAACATCGATCACATAGTCATCGAGCGAAATCATAAGGTAAGGTCGTCAGTCGATCGCGAGGAATTGGTGGCCGCCGACTAATGACCACCGACTACCGACCAATTTTTGCTATACCGACCATAAATATAGCACTAACTACCAGATTGCATCCTCCCCCGCACTTTTCTATCCTCAAACCGCTCCACCATCGCTAAGGAGAATGAAAATGATTCGTGGCATCAAGTTCGCCTGCGTTCCGACTCGCGATCAGGATCGTGCCTTGAAGTTCTACACCGAAAAACTCGGCTTCCGCGTAATGACCGACCAGCCCTTCGGCAAGCAGCGCTGGATCGAACTCGGCATCCCCGGCGCCGAATCCCAGCTCGTTCTATTCACTCCCGATGGCTTCGAAGACCGCATCGGCGGATTTCAGCCGATCACGTTCTGGACGGATGATGTGTTTGCGACCGCCCATACGCTGAAGTCCAAGGGAGTCGAGTTCGCGGCAGACCCAAAGAAAGAATCGTGGGGAACATCGTCGGTGTTCAAGGACGCTGATGGGAATCAGTTCGTCCTCTCCAGCAAGTGAGCGTGGCGCCAGGTCTGCTGGGTAAAGGTGTGCTCGCGCCAGGGGCGAGAGGACGTGGTATCACTGGGGCGGAGTCGTCGCTGGATAAATTTTTATCCAATGAGTCCGTACCTGGGGCCTGGCCTTCTTACCGTTCGAGTCAAAAACGATAAGACTCGTCTCCTGCCTCGGCATATGGCAATCAATACAGCTGCTGGTGGCCTGGTGGCCCGGCTTCGCGAACGTAGGAGTCTCAGGTTTGTGGCAACTCAAACAACGCTGCGAGAACACTGACAGATCATGCTGTTCAGTGTGAACGTCGTGGCAAGTCAGACATGTCATTGCCGATGACTGGAAGCAGCGGCTCTTCTCGAGCAACTCGACCTGGCTGCCGTGCACGTCAACCTTCGCACTCGGATCTGGCTGCGGCAGTTTAAGGTATTTGTCGATCGGTTCGCCCGGAAGATAGGAGAAAGCTCCAGCAAGCGCAACCCCGTGGCCTGCATGGCACCAGGAGCAAAGGTCGATCTGTCTGTCGCGAGAGAATTTTGCGGGATTCAGTATGGCTGAGCCGGGAGATCCGGGGACTTTGGAATTTTCACGCTGCACGTGTTCGCGTCCCGGCCCATGACATTTTTCACACGTGATGCCCACTACGAAGCCAGCCTTACCATACCGATTCGGCGGGGGCGGGACCGACTGGAAGTAGGTGGCATGACACTCCAGACAACGTGGAATTATAGGGCGATCGAAATTCGCGATGCCATCGCGGTACCCCGGGCTGTTCACCCACCCCAGCTCTGTCCAGTAGGAAACGGGTAGTTGAAACAGCTGATCGCCTTTCCAGAACAAGTATGTTTGTCCCTTACCTCCGGACCCCACTACCAGGCCAAACCGCTCGGTGCGCTCTGTGATGTACGGAGGCATACCCTGCACGGCCGTCTGGAAAAAACCGTCTTCCCTCTTATCCATCCGAAAAGATAACTCGGGGTTGGAAGTCTTGAGCACATTCCTGTCGGGAGAGAACTTGCCGAGGAGGGTGTCGTCACCAGGTAGTTTGGAAGTGAGGTAATGACCTGTTTGATGAAAGGTTTCGACCTTTTCTCGATGGCACGCGCCGCATGCCTCGTCTCCGGCATAGTTACCAGCATTGTTGCTGGGCGTCGGCGCGGGCTTATTTGCCTTTGGGGCTGTGACTTCGGCCGGGGCTGGGCTTAACGGTGCTTGCTGCGACAGACCGTAACTTTGACCAAAGACGTTCAGCACTCCCACTAGCCCCAAAATCATACCCACTGTAGAGGTAGCGTTCATTCCCGCTCTGGCAGACTCGTACTCTGCCCCACTGACCTACTTCGCCTTGCCGTAGTCCTCAACGATTGTGATGTAACGCGAGAGCACCCAGAACCCAACGAGGATTTCTCTACGCCCGCCGCCGATAATAAATATTGAATTCAAATCCCGGATTCGGCGGAAAAACCTCCGCCACCTTCCGCAGCCGCTCCGCCATCGCCGCCGGCGCCAGTAGCGGATAATCCCGCTCCCGCAGATCGTAGTAATCCACATCGAGATAAATCGCCAGCAGATAAATCGAAATCGCGTCCGCGAAGCTCGCCGTCAAATATTCATTCTTATACTTCTCCGCATCCGGGCCATACGCCGTTGCGAACTTCCTCGCCTCCCAGGCATCCAGCGAAGTCTCGCCGCGCACCTTCGCCTCCACCTGCTGCCACGCCAGGTCGGCGAAACTCTGCGACACCCCCGCGCGCTCCACCAGCGCATGCCCCACATTGATATAAAACTCGAACGCCACCGAAAATTTATCGTCCATCAGCCGCGTAGAAATAAACACGCACTGTGCGTCGCCCAGATTCAGATTGCGATGGCAAACCGCATTGTCGCTGAGCGCGACGTCATAGCGATCGGCAATCACCGTCTCATCGCCCTGCGTCACGGTGAGCGGCACAAAGTAATACGCCTTGCGGCTAAGCGCCGACGCCACCGGCACCGGTACCGCCGCAATCATCCGTTCCAAATCGTTGTCGGCAAGAGTAATCTCGCCCGACCGGGCATAACAAATGCCATTAGGAGCCTGCGAAACCGGGCTATTTTGCACGACCTCCGCGGGGCTGCGGACAATCGCCGAAGCAGTTTGCGACATTCAAACATTGTAGCGCACGCCACAAAGCGCCGGTCGGCCCAGCCCCTGCGTTCCTCCGTGCCGCCGTGGTTAAAGCTTTTCGCGAGCGAGCAAATGATAAACTTTAAAATTCATCAGAATACAAAGGTTCTTTCCATGTCCGAAGCCATTCATCTAAAACTCCCCGACGGCACCACCAAAGAGGTCGCCAAAGGCACCACCGCCCTCGACGTAGCCAAATCCATCAGCCCGCGCCTGGCCGACGCCGCGCTAGCCGCCAAAAGCAATGGCGATCTGATCGACCTGACTCGCCCGCTAGATAAAGACAGCGACCTCCGCATCATCACCGAGAGAGATCCCGAGGCGCTCGAAGTCTACCGCCACTCCTCCGCCCACCTGTTGGCCGCCGCCGTCCTCGAACTTTTCCCCGAAACCAAACTCGGCCACGGCCCCGCCACCGAAAACGGATTCTTCTACGACTTCTATCGCGAGACCCCTTTCACCCCCGAAGATCTCGATAAAATTGAAAAGAAAATGCAGGAGCTAGTCCAGCAGAACCTTCCCTACGCCCGCGAATTCCTGCCGCGCCAGGAAGGCCTCGAGAAATTCAAGGTCGAAGGCGACTTCATGAAGTGCCATTTCATTGAGCAATTCACCAAGCCCGATGAAAAAATTTCCATCTACAAGACTGGCAAGTTCCAGGATTTCTGCCGCGGCCCTCACATCCCTTCGACCGGAAAAATCAAAGCCTTCAAAGTTCTCAACGTAGCCGGCGCTTACTGGCTGGGAGACGAAAAAAATCAGCATCTCCAGCGCATCTACGGCACCTCATTTTTTTCGAAGAAAGATTTAGACGCCTACCTCAACAGCATCGAAGAGGCCAAAAAGCGCGACCATCGCGTTCTCGGCAAGCAGCTCGATCTCTTCTCCATCCAAGAACTAGCCGGTCCAGGCCTCATCTTCTGGCATCCCAAGGGCGGCATCATCCGCAAAGAGATGGAAGACTGGATGCGCGATCAGTACGTCAAGCGCGGCTATTCCCTCGTCTACACTCCGCACGTCATGCGCAAGCAGCTATGGCAGACCTCCGGCCACGAAGGCTACTACGCGCAAAACATGTTCGATGCCATGGAACTCGACGACGCCGAGTATCGCCTGAAGCCGATGAACTGCCCCGGCCACATCCTTATATACAAGGATTCCCTCCACTCCTACCGCGATCTCCCGGTGCGTCTCGGAGAGCTCGGCACCGTCTATCGCTACGAGCGTTCCGGAGTCATGCACGGCCTGCTGCGCGTCCGCGGATTCACTCAGGATGACGCCCACATCTTCTGCACTCCCGAACAAATCGAAAAAGAAATCGCCGACTGCGTCGAGTTCGCCCGCGATGTACTCAAAGATTTCGGCTTCGACAAGTTCCAAACCGAGCTCTCCACCTGGGATCCCAAAGACCGCAAGAATTTCGTCGGCAGCGAAGAGCAATGGAACCGCGCCACCCATTCGCTAGAAAAAGTTTTGAAAGAGTTGAACATCGAATACAAAACCATCCCCGGCGAAGCCGCCTTCTACGGCCCCAAAATCGACATCAAGCTGGTCGACGCCATCGGCCGCCTCTGGCAACTCTCCACCGTGCAGTTCGACTTCAACCTGCCGCAGCGTTTCGATCTCGAATATGTGGCAGAAGACGGAACCCGCAAACAGCCCGTTATGGTCCACCGCGCCCTCTACGGATCCGTCGAGCGCTTCTTCGGCGTCTTAATCGAACACTACGCCGGAGCCTTCCCCGTCTGGCTCTCCCCCATCCAGGTAGCGATGATCCCGATAGCCGAGCGCCATTCCGCCTACGCCGAAAAGGTAGCCGAACAGCTTCGCTCCACCGGAGTGCGGGTTGAAGTAGATTCGCGCAACGAAAAGATGAACGCAAAAATCCGCGAGCACGCGATGCAGAAAATCCCATTCCTCTTAGTAGTAGGCGACAAAGAATCCGAAGCCAACAAAGTGAATGTCCGCACGAGAGGCAAAGAAAAAACCGAAGACATGCCAATAATCGACTTCGTAGAAAAAATCAAGAAACTGATAGCAGACAGGTCCGCAACTCTGTAAATCGCACACGGCTCGCGCAGGATTGCCCAGCCGAGCGAAGCTCGGCAAGGTTGACGTCAATTTTCCTCGCTGGAAAAGTTTTCTGGGCTGCCTGTATCCAGTGCTGTTAGAAGTTGAACCCGTCTACCAGAACACAAATCTTTGCTCTAAAAACAAAACCCAGATCCACTGGGGAACTGGGGCCAGCAGCATGACGAAGTCATAACCGTTGGGATGATACTTAAATGATCCGCTCAGGGCCTGCCGTCGTCAAATAACTCGGCCAATAACTCGGCGGCGGCTTCCAGTGCTTTTCTACTCCGCCTTCGGCTCCGCCGGCTTAGTTACGGCAATCGTCTCGCCCGCATCGCCCACCTTAAACCGCGCAAACCGCCGCACCGCAATGTTCTCACCGAGCTTGCCGATCTTTGCCGCAATCAGCTGCGAGATGTTGATGGTCTGGTCCTTGATGAAAGGCTGCTCCAGCAGGCAAACCTCTTCATAATATTTTTCCATCATGCCAGCGACCATCTTTTCCGCGATGTTTGCCGGCTTGCCGCTGGCGATGGCCTTCGCGAGATAAATGTCCTTCTCGCGAGCGTAGTCTTGGGGCGTCACATCCTCTTTGCGGACAAACTTTGGATCGCTCGCCGCGATGTGCATGGCGATGTCGTGCACCAGTTCTTTGAAGTCCTCCGTACGCGCCACAAAATCGCTCTCGCAGTTGACCTCGACCAGCACGCCAATCTTGCCGCCCGCGTGAATGTAGTACCCCACCGAACCTTCACTCGTCACCCGCGTCGCCTTCTTGGCTGCAACCGACACGCCCTTTTTACGCAGCAACACAATCGCGTCCTCCAGGATGCCCTTCGCTTCCGTCAAAGCGGTCTTGCAATCCATCATCGGCGCCCCGGTTTTTTCCCGGAGCTCTTTCACCTGTGCAGCAGAAATGTTCGCCATAGTAGTGCTCATTCGTAATTCTTCCTTCGCTTAAAACTTGGTTCTCACAAAACTCGACCCGCGCACAGTCGAACTGCGCGGGCCAAATCGCTAGTGATTACCGGCAGCTAGTGTCCCGTCCCCAAGTTCGCATCAAAATTCCGATTGTCATCCTGGGCGAAGCGAAAGACCTGTGTATTTTGTTCGCAGTACCAACGCGTCTCACGTGAGTGACAACGGCCCGAGTCGTCATGCCGCGAATTTCCGGGACACGACACTAAAAGCTGGCAGCCGACCTCAAAACCGCCGCGTCTCAGCCTGCAACTCGTCGACGTCTTCCGTCGCCGCTGATGGACGCTTGCGCGTGCCCTTGCCCAGCACATCTTCCATCCGTATCTCTTCGCCCGTGCCATCGACCGCAGCAGGAACAGCTTCGCCGTCCGCCGCAGCCGCAGCGAACAGTTCCTCAGATTCCGGAACCACAGTCTCAGCCGCCGCTTCAGGCTCGGCGACAGCCTGAATGTCCGCTATCTGCTTGTCGTCCCGCGCGTGCACGCCCTCGGCAATCGACTCCGAAATCTTCGACGTAAACAGTCGGATCGCCCGCAACGCGTCATCATTGCCGGGAATCACATAATCCACTTCGCTCGGATCGCAGTTCGTGTCGACCACCGCAACCACCGGAATCCCCAGCTTGCGCGATTCGCGCACTGCGATCTGCTCTTTGTTCGAATCGATCACAAAAATCGCATCGGGCAGCCGCGTCATGTTTTTGATGCCGGCGAGATTCGCCTGCAAATGCTTGCGCTCGCGCTCGAGCTTGATCACTTCTTTTTTCGGCAGCAGATCGTAACGGCCATCCGTGGCCATTTCGTCAAGTTCCTTGAGCCGCTTCACCGATTTCTGCACCGTGACCCAATTGGTCAAGAGGCCGCCCAGCCAGCGCTGGTTCACGTAGAACATCGAGCAGCGCTGCGCCTCTTCGGCAATCGCATCCTGCGCCTGGCGCTTGGTGCCCACGAAGAGAATGATGCGGCCGTCGGCGGCCAGATCCTGCACAAACTTCGACGCCTCTTTGAACATCTTCAGCGTCTTCTGCAAATCGATGATGTAGATCCCATTGCGCTCGCCAAAAATGTACTCCTTCATCTTTGGGTTCCACCGCTTCGTCTGGTGCCCGAAGTGAACGCCCGCTTCGAGCAACTCCTTCATCGTGATGTTCGCCAATCAACCTCCTCAGTTGGTCTGCATCCGGATGCTGAAAAGATCCGGATTGCCATTCCCTTCCACCCCATCTCAGGGGAGGTGGGGGGATGAATTGAATTCCTAAAAACCAGTCGTTTGTCGTCGGTCGCTAGTCGTTCGCAAACGACCACCGACAAACAACTCCCGACTATCTCTTGCTGAACTGGAATCTCTTTCTCGCGCCCTTCTGCCCATACTTCTTGCGCTCTTTGGCCCGCGGATCACGCGTCACCATGCCCTCGGCCTTGAGCTTCCCGCGCAGTTCCGCGTTGAACAGCATGAGAGCGCGCGTAATGCCGAGACGCACCGCATCGGCTTGTCCAGCGACCCCGCCGCCGCAAACGTTCGCCAGCACGTTGAACGTGGCTCCCGTATCGGTCGAGACCAAAGCCCGCTTCGCCGCAATGCGCTGCGACGGCGTCACAAAGTATTCATCGAACGACTTGCCGTTGACCTTGAGCTCGCCGCTGCCCGGCCGAAGAAAGACTCGCGCGATCGCCGTCTTGCGGCGCCCAGTTCCGTAGTATTGAACAGTTTCAGCCATTTAACCCTTCAGCGCTCAGCCGTCAGCTGACCGACCGCGCCTACCCTTTCAAAAATTCAGTGCCGCAGGTCTTCCCAACACCGTCACCTGCAACCTGTCACCAGCTTCACTACGCAAACACCTTCGCTTCCGGTTTTTGCGCGTCATGCGGATGCTTATCCCCGCGATAAACCTTCAGCTTCGTAAACATCTGCTTGCCGAGCTTATTCTTCGGCAGCATGCGCGAAACCGCGTCTTCAATGATCAGTTCCGGCTTCCGCACCAGGCGCTTTTTCATCTCTTCTGAGCGCAGCCCGCCGGGATATCCCGTATAGCGGTGATACATCTTCTGATCAGCCTTCATGCCGGTAATCTTGATCTTCTCGGCATTGATAATCACGACGTGATCGCCCGTATCGATAAAGGGCGTGTATTTCGGATTCTCTTTGCCCATCAGGATGCGGGCCACGCGCGAGGCAAGGCGGCCAAGCGCCAGCCCGCTCGCATCCACCACAAACCATTTACGCGCAATATCTCCCTCTTTGGGGAAATAGGTTGCCATTGGAAATCTCCCAGAATTAAAAGAACGTTATGACGACGAAGACCGCTGACTGCCCCAAAATGATCGCCCTAAACCTAGCCCTAATGCCTGATTGCCGTATCCGTGATATCCACGCAGAACGCGCGCTAGGTGTTCCAGGCGGGCAGCCGCAGGACTTCCAAAGAGATACCAGAATAGCCCAGCCGCAACACCATTGTCAACGGTTGTGCTCGCAAGTCCTGTCTCCATATGACAATACCCAGCCCTCGGATAACCTCGACGTTCCTTTTTCCCTTGGGGCAGAGACAGAATCTGAACAGCAGAGACAGAGTCTCAACCGGTGCGGAACAAGGGCGTTTTAGTAATACTGCAGGTATCCGATGCCTACCCGCATGTGGTGCAGCAGGCTGTCGGGGACAACTAAGGCGATGGTCAGGCCGAGCATGGCGTGCACGAGCGCGATGGGATAGAGGCTGCGATAGCGGCGGAACATTTCGCAGAAGAAGAGGGCGCCGATCAGGGTGGCGGTGGTGAGGACCGGGCTCGGAAGATGGACGGCGGCGAAGAGGGCGGAGGCGACCCAGACGGCGGGCGAGCTTCCATAGAGCTCTTCGAAGCGGTTGAAGAAAAACGATTGCAGAATGAATTCCTGCATCAGGGCCCACAAGGCGTAGCCCCATACCGATGGCAAGTTCGGAAACCATGCCGGATTGGCGGGAATCTGGCCACCGACCCAGCGCACCGGAATCACCATCAAAAGCAGCGCCGCGAAACCGAGGCCCAGCACCGCCGCGGCGCCGGATGCTTTGGGGAATCCGAGGCCGAGGCGAGCGAATGAGGAGCGCGGGGAGGGGTCAATAAGCACGTCGAGGCTGACCAGAACAAGAAGCGTGATTGCTGCGATGGCGGCCCAGCGGTTTCGGAGGTGCGTGGTCGGCGCCCACAGCGCGAATTCGAGAAGCACGAAGACGATTACGATCTGGGCCCAGATAAAGAAGCGGCGAGAGAGTGTTAGCTCGGAAGGGAAGGGTTTTGACTTCAGGGCCATTGTGACTATCTTTACATTTTCATCTCGGCGGCTGCGAGTTAAATCCAGAGTGTTAAAAACACTAGCTCCCCAACTCCTTATTCTCACCACGGATCCACCGAGTCACGGAGAGAACCGTGAACCTGCAAGAGCCAAAACGAGAAGCCTTTGTCCTGCAGCTCGGTTTCTCTCTGTCCCATGACTCGGTGGTGAAAAAAACAAGCAAATTAGGAAAAAACCAGCCGGTTAAAACCAGAACGTCCAGATGGCATCGACGCTGGCGTGGGTGATCGCCGATGCGGGCACTCTGCGCTGCTCGCGCCAGGCGCGGCCGTAGAAGATTCCGGCGATGCTGGCAAGGAAGACATAGGTCCAGTTGAAGTGGGTTGAGCGTTTATTGAAATGCGAGAGGCCGAATACGAGCGCGGTAAGGCAAAGCGCGGCGCGGCGGCCGACCCGGCGTTCGAGCAGGTTCTGCACCCAGGCGCGAAAGTAAAGCTCCTCGGGGACGGCGACGAAGATGAAGATATAAATCCATTTGTAGATCATGGAGAACTGGAGCGGGGCGCGATGGGGGTGGAGAAAGCCGAGGGCCCATCCCAGGCCGATGACCAAAGGGGCAAAGAAAACCAGTTCGCGGAGGCCGGTTTTCCAGTCGCTCCAGCGAAAGTGAAAGTCGAAACCGGTGCCGGGGAGGTGGCGGATCGCGACGAATCCGTAGAGCGCGGCATCGACAACGAGGAGTTTGCCGAGGCCGGCCAGGCCGCTTGGCCACGCGAGTTCGAGCCAGCGCAAATCAATGGCCAGGCCGAGCGGGAGAAGGATGAGAGCGTCCCGCCAATTGCCGCGCGGCTCGGGATCGGCGGTCGCGGCCTGAGCGAGCAGCCACGCGATCACGACCGGGAGGACGGCGTAGAGAGCACACCATTTCCAGGAAAACATGTGGTGTGCCGAGGAAATCAGAGCATAAGGCAGGGCGCAGAGCACGGGCAATAAAGTGCGGAGCGCTATCGGCCAGCGCGCGCAAGCCTGGGCGACTCGGTCTCCGGCAAACCCGAACAAAGCGGCGGGGGCGAGTTCGAGCGCAAGCACCGCAATGTCAAACGGGGTCGGGTTCTGCATGGGCTTATTTTAGTTCGGAGAAAGGTCGCAAGTGCAGGGACGGCAGGTCGAATGCGAGGACGACGGCGAAGCCGAATAGGCCTCGGGCGACTTTCCAATATTTTCATTGTTCCCTTTTTGGAATGATCGAGACGGCGGTTCCTGCGAAGATGAAGGAGATTTGACTCATCAGGCGACCAGGGTGGGCCGATCCATTCAGGCGTAAGAGGTCAGGTGTAAGAGGAAAGGTGCTCCCTATGAGTATTTCCATATCCAATTCGCTGCCGCCCGCATCGGTCTCTGCCGTCAACCTTGACACGAATTCGACACCAGCTCCGCGAACTCAATCAACCACGAACCATGCAGCGGATACGGTTAAATTGAGCCAGTCACAGCAGGTGACCCAACTCTACCAGCGGGGGCAGCAAGTACCGCAGATCGCGAGCACGCTCAGCCTACCGGTCGATATTGTGAACAACTACCTGGGCATCACGAACGCGCAATAGATTTGCGCGTTTGATTTGGATGGTAGATTGCGAACGAGGGAACGACGCGGGTTGTCGCCTCGTCGCTAGTTCGCTTTGCTCCGCCGATACTAGTTCGCGGCCTCTGGACAGATGGAGGCTCACTGAACGCTTGAGTGCTGCGCAAATTTCACTTTCAGCGTTTTGATCTCATACGGCTTGGTATGAACTGTAACGGCGTTGCTCTTCACGGCAAGATCGGCGGTCGGCCTTTCCATCAAGTCGGTTTCCGAGGCCGATTGCGCGCCCGCCGGAAGTTGAAGTTTTACGTCGGCTTCTTTGCCTGCCCACTCATAAAAACGCAGGATGAGAGAATCGTCATCTTCTGATTTCTTGACGGCAGTGAGCACGACGTTATCGGGTTCAATGCGCAGGAAAGAATGTTCGCCGGGGAGTGATCCGCTGTGCTTCTGCGAAGGCCGGGCGATCAGCTTGTAATTGAGTTCGTAGCCGCGACGAACGGTCTGCGCATCCCGCCAAGTTCCGGCGTGCGCATACAGCGCGTACGTGAATTCGTGACGGCCTTCGTCGGCGTGGGGATCGGGCCATTCCGGCGAGCGCAGCAACGATAGACGCAGGACGTTGCCCTTGACGTCGTATCCATACTTGCAGTCGTTGAGCAGGCTGAAGCCGTGCTTCGCGTCGGCAGGTCTGTCACTAGAAAGATCGGCCCAGCGCAGCCCGGGGACTTCGAACTTTGCCTGCTCGGCGGGCGTGTTGCGCGTGGTGGGACGCTCGATGGAGCCATAGGGAATTTCAAAAGTCGCCTTATCGCTATGGGCGCTCAGAGGGAATGTCACTCCGATCTGGATGTGGTTCTCGTGCCAGTCGGCTTGCATCTTTACATCGACGCGCGGCTCGCCGGCATACATGGTGATGTCCTGCACGAAGTTCGAGTTTTGAAACTGCTTCTTGACTCGGACCACGGCGCGCAGGGGGCCGCGCTCGATGATCTTGACTTCGTCGGCTTTATCCAGATCCCAATGTTGTTTTTCGAAATCGGAATCGATATTCCAGGCATCCCATAGTTTTGGTTTGTCGGTAAAAGTTTGCAGGAGATTGCCGCAAGCGGATGTCCTGGGGCCGCCGCTGTCGGTTTCGGAGGGGGCCAGCGCTTCGGTTTGGGTATGCAGATCGAAGAGGCTGGTGATGCAGCCGGTGTGCGGATCGACGGTGACGCGGATGGAGCCGTTCTCCAAGGTGCTGGCGGATGTGCTGCTCGATACGCTTACTGCGCCGGATCGGTGCGACGTGTGCGCATCGTGGGAGACTCCGGCTTGCGCGGCGGCGCGAACAAAATAGGTTGTGTAGCCGAGCGCCGGCACGTTGGCAACGATAAGAAGACGCGCGCGATTGGTTGACGAGTCCATGGCGAGGAGTTGGTGCGCGACGGGTTCGCCGGCGCCATCGAGGACCAGAACCTCTCTTGCCGAGCCGGGAAGTTGCACCTCGGCCTCAACCACTTCGGTTCTCGGCCAGGAGAGGGAATTGAAAACGACAACCGCGACGCCGTCTCCGCGGACGTTGGCGCCTTGCGTGTTGACGTGCGCGAGCAGCTCGTCGAGGGACGCGTCGGTAATCAGTTGCGCGGAGCGGGCAACGTCTTCCAGGTTTCGCTTGGCGTCGAGATAGTTGACCGCGATGCCGGAGCCGGGCATGACATCGTGAAAGTGGTCGAATAGCAGATTCTTCCAGGCGAGCTCGAATTGATCGTGAGCGTAGGGACGGCCGAAGAGTGACGCCAGCGAGGCATACTTTTCGGCGTCGAGCATCAGTTCTTCGTCGTGACGAATTCTTTGTTTCGTGTCCGCCTGGGTGGTGAGCACGCCGCGGTGATATTCGAAATAGAGTTCATCTTTCCAGGTGGGAACTTTGAGATCGGGAAGTTCCTGCTGCAGGTCGGCGAAAAAATCTTTCGCGGTGCTGAACTCAATCTTCGGGAAAACTGTGTTCGGGTCACGGAGGCGATTGGCCTCGTCGAGCATGGTTCGGGTGGGGCCGCCGCCATGGTCGCCGATTCCATAGAGGTACAGCATCTGGGGGGAATCGTTGAATTTGCTGCCGTAAATTGAGGGGGCGTAGAAGGACAGATCTTGCGTGAGCCGCTGCGGATCGAAATCATTGGCGTATTCGTGGGGGAAATAGGTCAAGAGGCGGCTGCCATCGGGAGCTTGCCACCAGAAGAGCCGGTAAGGAAATTTTGTGTAGTCGGTGGCCCAGAGGAGCTTACTGCTGACGAAATAATCGATGCCCGACTTCTTGTAGATTTGCGGAAGCTGCCAGTTGTAGCCGAAGGAATCAGGGTTCCAGCCGATTTTGATATCGGCGCCAAAGTTTTTTTTAAAATATCTTTTGCCGACAAGAATTTGGCGCACCAGCGACTCGCCGTCGGGCATGTTGAGGTCGGGCTCGACCCACATGCCGCCGATCACCTCCCAGCGGCCTTCTTTCACGCGCTGTTTGATCTGGTCGAATAGGTCAGGATATTTTTCCTGCATCCATTCGTAGGTTCGCGCCGAGGACATGGTGAACTTTAAATCGGGATACTCGCGCATCAAATCCAAAACGCTCTGGAAGGTATTGCGCACCACTTCGACGGTCTCGGTCCACGGCCACAGCCACGCCATGTCGATGTGTGAATTTCCTATGGCGCGCACGGTAAATTGTTTCAGCCACGGATTCAGCGATTGCAGCTTGGCTTGCGCCGCACGAAGAGAGGCATCGAAGGCGGCCTGGTCACCCTTGTCGAGAGGAGTGAAGTCGATGGCGTTAACGGCCGCATCGAGTTGTTGCTGGCGTTCCGCTCGCCCCTCTTCGTACGCGGCAATCATGGGACGCGCCGCGAGAATCTCGGTGCGCACCATGGCCGGATCCGGCCGGCCCGCCGCGGGTTCGATGGTCAACTTTGCGTGCTGAAAGAGAGTGTCGACATCGGGGGCGTCAATGCGGACGGCGATGAGAAATTTTTGTCCGGGCTGCGCGTTCTCGGTGAGCAGAATCGGCTGCTGCATGTCGTCGTCTCCGCGCGAGACGAGCGATCCGTTGGAAAAGACGGAGATGATTGCCGGACCCTTGTTGTTCCACATGAAATCGAAACCGAGGTCCAAGCGGGCGCGCGTGTGAAGGACGGCGTATCCGTCGATTTTTTCGGGAATTTCAATCCAGCGGCGCAGCACGCGAGAGCCGGTCGACCATTGGTCGCCGACTTTCATGGTTTCCCAGCTGGAGTCATCCAGGGAGGAATCTTCGGGGTGAGGAACGTCGGCGTGGAACCGCCAATCAGGGAACGGCAGACTGGTCAGCGACTCGAGACGATTCAACGTGAGCTGATAAGGGTCGGCCATTTTCTGGTTCGTCTGCTGATTCGTCGATGATGGCTGGGCGGAAACGAGACCGACAGTTGCGAGTAAGAAAAGTGCGTACGTTGTCCATCGCTTCACGGAGTTTCTCCTTGATCTGGAAGCTGGCGGTGACGGCTGATCGGCATGAGAGATTGCGTTTGAGATTCGTACCGAAGAGTAATTCGCAGGGACCTGCTGGTCAAATGGCTGCGAGCGTATAGACTTGGACGGCTGCTCTGTTCGAGTCTTAAGCCTTTCCAGTTGAGAAGTCGGGGCTGCTGGATTTATTGTTTACGTTTCCGGAGGAACAAAAATTGCGAACCACGATTCTCGCCTTTCTGCTTGCATGTCTTGTCACTTTAGCGCCCGCGCAAAAAAAGCCAGCCAAGAAAGCCGCGGATCCTGGTCAGACGGCGGCGGACCAGCAGGAGAAAACGGCGCCGGCCGGCGATAGCCAGGCCGATAAGAATGACGACGAGGAGGGACCCTGGAAAGGCTTGCAGTATCGGCTAGTCGGTCCATTTCGCGGCGGGCGGGTGGTCGCGGTGGCGGGCGTCGTCGGCAAAGATAATGAGAACGTCTATTATTTCGGGTCGACTGCGGGCGGCGTTTGGAAAACGACGGATGGCGGGCTCAACTGGCGGCCGATATTCGACAAGCAGAAAGACGCGTCGCCGGCGATTGGCGCGATCGCAGTTTCGGAGTCCGATCCGAATGTAATTTACGTGGGAACGGGCGAAGCGTGCATTCGCGGAAACATCGTGGGGGGCAACGGCGTTTACAAGTCGATCGATGCGGGCAAGACGTGGAAATTTATTGGCCTCGCCGATTCTCATGCCATCGGGCGGCTGGCGGTGAATCCGAAGAATCCGGACGTCGCATTTGTGGCGGCGCTGGGACATCCGTTTGGCGACAACGAAGAGCGGGGAATTTTCCGCACCACGGACGGCGGCAAGACCTGGCAGAAGGTGCTGTATAAGGACGCGAAGAGCGGCGGCATCGACGTGGTGTTCGATCCGAGCAACTCGAACATATTGTTTGCGGCGCTCTGGCAGGCGCGGCGCACGCCTTGGGGGATGGACAGCGGCGGGCCGGGGAGCGGGCTCTATCGTTCTATTGATGGCGGTACAACTTGGAAGGAACAAAAGGGGCACGGCTTGCCGGAGGGAACTCTCGGGCGCATTGGCGTGACTGTTTCTGGGGCGAATTCGAATCGAGTGTGGGCGGTGGTCGAGGCGGAGAAGGGCGGGATTTATCGGTCGGAGGACGGTGGCGATTCCTGGCACTTGATGAACGACAACCACCTTTTTCGGCAGCGGGCGTGGTATTACTCGCACATTTTCGCCGATCCCAAATCGGCGGACACGGTCTACATTCTCAACACGGGCGCGTATCGCTCGAATGATGGAGGCAAGACATTCAGCCGGCTGCGCGCGCCTCACGGAGATAACCACGGGCTGTGGATCGATCCTGCGAATCCTCAGCGCCTCATCAACGGCAACGATGGCGGCGCGACGATTTCTACGGATGGCGGCAACACCTGGAGCACTGTTTATAACCAGCCGACGGCGCAGTTTTATCACGTCATCACCGATGACCGGTTTCCTTATTACATTTACGGAGCGCAGCAGGACAACTCGACCGTGGCGATTGCCAGCGCCGCGCCGGGCGGAATCGATCGTCCGGAATGGTATGACGTAGGCGGCGGCGAAAGCGGGTACATTGCGCCCGATCCGACCGATCCGGAGATTGTGTATGCGGGCTCCTACGGCGGCGAGATCACGCGGCTCGATCACCGTACGCATGAAGAGCAGGCGGTCAATCCCTGGCCGGTGAATCCGATCGGGTGGGCGGCGGCGGATGTGAAACACCGCTTCCAGTGGACGGAGCCCATTGTATTTTCGCCGCATGATCCGAAGACGATGTATTTTGCCGGCGAGGTGCTGTTCAAGACGACCGATGCTGGAATGAGTTGGACGATTATCAGTCCCGACCTGACGCGCAACGACAAATCGAAGCAGGTGGCGTCGGGCGGTCCGATCACCAAGGACAATACCGGCGTCGAAGTTTACGACACAATTTTTTCGGTGGTGGAGTCGCCGGTGCAGAAAGATCTGATCTGGGCGGGCACCGACGATGGATTAGTTCAGCTCACGCGCGACGGCGGACAGCATTGGGAAAATGTCACTCCTAAGGCCATGCCGGAGTGGGGCACGGTGAGCATGATCGAGGTTTCTGCGCACGATGCGGGAACGGCTATTCTCGCGGTGGAACGGCACAAGGCGGATGATCTTGCTCCTTACATTTTTAAGACTACGGACTTTGGTAAGGGCTGGACGAAGCTGGGGGCGGGGATTCCGGCGAATGATTATGTGCACGCAGTCAGGATTGATCCGCGGCATCCCAGTCTGCTTTTTGCCGGAACTGAGGAAGGCGTTTACGTTTCGTTCGACGATGGCGCGCAATGGAAGCCGTTGCGACTGAATCTGCCGACCGTGCCGGTCAACGATCTGGTGATCAAGAACGCCGACCTGGTGTTGGCAACGCACGGACGCAGCTTCTGGGTGCTCGACGATATCACTCCGCTGGAGCAATACGAGGATTCGATTGCGCAGCAGGAGGCGCATTTGTTCGCGCCCGGCGCGGCGAACCATACGGTTTTTCGCGGGTCGTTTCTCGCCGCCAGCGGAAATGTGGGCAAGAATCCGCCGGCAGGCGCGGTAATCAGTTATTGGCTGAAGACCTCGCTGAAAAAGCCGGAGGATGGCAAGGCTAAAGCTGCCGGGGCTGAGGGTGCGGCGAAGACTGACGCGGGCGCGACAGCTCCTTCGGCTGACGCTAAGAAAACTGACGCGGATGCTGAGGCTCCGAAGATCACGCTCGAAGTACTTGATCCTTCGGGCAAGGTGATACGCAAGTTTCCGAAGAAGGAGGAGGCGGGCGGCGGTGGCGACGAGGAGGAAGATTTCTTCAGCCGCGGCGGCAACGCGGGGCCTCTGCCAGCCGACGCTGGGTTGAATCGCTTTGTGTGGGATCTGCGATACGAAGGAGCGACGAAGGTGCCGAAGGCTCCGCTGTGGGGAGGGAGCACGGACGGTCCGGAGGCGCTGCCCGGCATGTATCAGGTGCGGTTGACGGTGCTCGGCAAGAGCTACACGGCTCCGCTTGAGATCAAGGCCGATCCACGGCTGAAGGTGAGTGCGGACGATCTGGCGAAACAATTCGATCTGCTGCTCAAGATTCGCGAGAAGGTCACGGAGACCGATGATGCCATCATTCAGATGCGCGACATGCGTGAGCAGATCACTGCGATCAACGCGCGTCTGAAAAATGATCCGCGCGCCAAGGTGATTGCGGATGCCGGGAAGGCGGTGGACACGAAGATGACGGTGGTGGAAGAGGCGCTGATCCAGACCAAGGCTAAGAGTGGGCAGGATGTGCTTAATTTTCCGGTGCGCTTGAACAACGACCTGGTGGCGTTGGGAGGGGTGGTGGAGAGCGCGGACACGGCTCCGACGAAGCAGTCGTATGAGGTGTTCGACATGCTCACGAAAGAGGTCGATGAACAGTTGGCGAAATGGAAGGCGATTCTTTCGACCGACGTGGCGAGCTATAACAACCTGGTGAAACAGCAGGATGTGCCCGCGCTCATGGTGAAGCAAGTGGAGGCGGGGAACTAGTGGCGCAAGCCCTTTAACCACGAAGGGCACCCTTCGACTGCGCTCGTGGGCAGGCAGGCTCCGGCCACGGAGGGAACAAATGCGTGCGGAAACGCGGGTTTCTCCGCCCGCAATCTTTAGTTCAACCCAGCTTGGGTCAGCCCAGACCGCGCCGTAGGGATTGGTCGAGCCGCAAGTTAACTGGTGATCCGTAGCGCACCCTCTTGCCCGTCCGCATTGCAATTGAGCTTCCTAAACTCCTGATTTCTCAGCCCCAATCGTCATTACTAACGGGCACTATCAAAGAACTAACGGGCACTACCGGGAGGCCGTAACCCCTTCGTATAATCTCCAAACTATCCCCCAAGGGAGAGGTTATGAGCTGGATGCTTCGTTCCGCGA
>Ga0209624_10000044_pt1 | contig 115204 bp, 85 predicted proteins | sample JacPinW_OM2H0_O1_FD_188565 | JGI IMG/M metagenome (GOLD analysis project Ga0209624, IMG submission 188565) | Forest soil microbial communities from Algoma, Ontario, Canada - Jack Pine, Ontario site 1_JW_OM2H0_O1 (SPAdes) (version 2) | ecosystem: Environmental > Terrestrial > Soil > Boreal... | reverse complement strand
AGGTAAGGTTCTTCGCGTTGCGTCGAATTGAACCACATGTTCCACCGCTTGTGCGGGCCCCCGTCAATTCCTTTGAGTTTCAGCCTTGCGACCGTACTCCCCAGGCGCAGGACTTAACGCGTTAGCTCCGGCACGAGCCCCGTACAGGGCCCACGCCCAGTCCTGATCGTTTAGGGCTAGGACTACCAGGGTATCTAATCCTGTTTGCTCCCCTAGCTTTCGTCCCTCAGCGTCAGTTGCGATCCAGCGAGCCGCTTTCGCCTCGGATGTTCCTGCAGATATCTACGCATTTCACCGCTACACCTGCAATTCCACTCGCCTCTCTCGCACTCGAGCACAGCAGTTTCGGGAGCAGTTCCAAGGTTAAGCCTTGGAATTTCACTTCCGACTTGCCGCACCGCCTACGGACCCTTTACGCCCAGTAATTCCGAGCAACGCTGGCCCCCTACGTTTTACCGCGGCTGCTGGCACGTAGTTAGCCGGGGCTTCTTATACCCGTACCGTCAAGCCCTTGCGGGCATTCTTCCGGGTCGAAAGGGGTTTACACTCCGAGAAGCTTCATCCCCCACGCGGCGTTGCTGCGTCAGGCTTTCGCCCATTGCGCAAGATTCCCCACTGCTGCCTCCCGTAGGAGTCTGGACCGTGTCTCAGTTCCAGTGTGGCCGGCCATCCTCTCAGACCGGCTACCGATCAAAGCCTTGGTGAGCCATTACCTCGCCAACAAGCTAATCGGGCGCGGGCCCCTCCTCTTGCGGCCTTGCGGCCTTTGATTCCATCAGCATGTGCCATTGGAATTTTATGCGGTATTAGCCTCGCTTTCGCGAGGTTATTCCCCACATGAGGGAAGGTTGCCCACGTGTTACGCACCCGTTCGCCACGCGCCCATTTCCTGTATTGCTACAGAAAACTGCGCGTTCGACTTGCATGTGTTAAGCACGCCGCCAGCGTTCGCTCTGAGCCAGGATCAAACTCTCATTTGAAACTGGTTGTCTCCCGAACCGTTTTTCTCCGAAGAGAAATTCGATTCACGAGAACGAACTTTTACATCGCTCGGTTCCACTCAAAATCCCATCACAAATCTCGCGAAAGTAAACTTTCACGAAATCCGTTTTGGGCAAACCAAACGGGTTCTGGCATGTTTCATCCAAATTGTCAAAGAGCTGGAAACTTCCTGGCCTGCAGGAAGGAGTACAGACAAACGCCTATTATATGGATGCAGTGGCTCGATGTCAACACCGAATTCAATTGCGCTCTCGCTCGCATTTTGTTCGCAGGAATTAATCGTCCGTTCGCGCCTCTTCCGCGCGAGATAAGAAGTGCTATACTCCCGGACAGAATTATTTTTCCGTGGGTGGACATTGAAATCGTTTTCGGTCCTCCTTGTTCTTCTCATCGAATCAATATTCTTCTTCCTTGTTTCCCCGACGCGCGTTTGCGCGCAGTCAAGTAATGACGGTGCAATGGAAAGAGAACGACGAACCATTGAAGGCAACGTTTATTTCGGTGAAACGAATAAGCCCGCTCCCGACATCATGGTTGCTCTTACCAACTCCGAAGATCTCAGTATGGATGACGCGCGGACAGGGTTTAACGGGGAGTTCGCATTTCGCGGACTGCATCCCGGATCGTATACCCTCTCGATTGATGCGCAAGGCTATGAAAAATTGAGCGTTTCGCTGGACTTATCCTTCACGTCCAGCAAGGGCAACATCTTGCGTCTGCGCCCCACCGGCGACGACGCCCAGCCACATGGAAAGAACGGTTCGGCGGTCTCCGTTCATATGCTGTCATTGCCTGCAAGTGCCAGAGCGGCTTTCGATTCCGGGAGACAAAAGCTCTATCACGACAAAAATCCCGAGGGCAGTGTCGAAGAATTCCAAAGGGCCGTGGCAATTTCACCCGGTTTTTACGAAGCATACGAGCAGATGGGACTCGCATATCTGCAACTGGAAAAACCCGAGGATGCGGAGAAGGCGGCGTCGAAATCGATTGAGTTGAGCAAAGATAAGTATGCCGCGGCTGATTTCGACCTCGGGGCGATGTTGATGAATCGCCGCCAATTTGCGGACGGCGAAAGAATTGTTCGTCACGGTCTTGAGCTCGATCCCAATGCGTGGATCGGCCACTATGAACTGGGCCGCGCGCTGTTCTACGAGAAACGCGTTCCAGACGCGCTAAAAAGCGCCGAGCAAGCGCGCGCTCTTCAGCCGAACGCGGCGATCACTTACCGCCTGTTGGCTTTAATCCACACGAGCCAGCATGACGAACCGGCACTGCTGCAAGACCTCGATACCTACATCAAGCTCGACCCAGACAGCGCAATGGGTCTGCGCGCCAAGCAACTCCGAGACAAGGTTGCTAGCGCGTCACCTGAAGATCGGCCCCGGATTCAATAGCAGCACCAAATAGCGCCCAAAAGCCCCTGTTTTTGTTACGATTAGAATTTAGTTAAGTTATTTATTGTGTTGTAATTAACACTGACTCCTAATCGTTACGTGTATCGATTAGAATCGGAAGAGTTTAAACCAGCTCGGCGCGTAGCTTGCTTACAGATACGCCCGGCTCTCCGAAAAATTCGCCATTGTGGCGATCGGGCTATTCATTTTCCCTCAATTATTCCGCGAGCCTCACGCACGCGGGAAAACAGGAACGCAAAACCCTTCGAGACCGGTGCCGACTGTTCTTCGAACTCATACAAATTCCGGTGAATTTATATGGAAAACAGGATGACAGAAAGAGAGTCTCGTAAACCAACAACTGTAAACGCTTATAAACAAAAGGGTTATTTTCGGGAATTCCTGGGCATTAACGTGCGGTAGCCACATGGGGATATCGTGTCACGTAAGTTGGCGCCTGAGCGCCCATGGGCTCTTTAGTTTAAATTTTAGGAGGCTGTATATGGTAGCGAAGCGATTCTTCGCCATGCTTTTCGCGCTTGTCGTAGTGCTCACCTTAGGTGCGACTCGACTGAAAGCGCAGAACCAAACGACGGGCGACCTGGTTGGTACCGTAACCGACCCTAGCAATGCGGTGGTTCCGGATGCAAAGGTCACTCTCAAGAGCAACGACCGAGGCAATACCCAAGATGTCAAGACGAACAAGGAAGGCGTGTATCGCTTCTCTCTACTAACACCGGGCAGCTACACGGTCAGTGTTACGGCTGGAGGATTCGAGACGGAAGTGCGCGAAACACCGATCGCGGTTGGCCAGGTCGCCACGATCGATTTCCATCTCACCTTGGGTGCCTCAACGCAAACGGTAATGGTGACTGAGGTTGCGCCTCTGGTGCAGACGGAGAACGGTGACACGGCCACGTCGGTCAGCGCGCAGCAGGTCTCAAACGTTCCGAACCCGGGCAACGATTTGAGCGCCATTGCGCAGATTGCTCCGGGCGTCGTGATGAACACCCAGGGCGGCTATGGCAACGTCGAGGCGTTCGGCCTTCCGGCAACAGCGAACCTGTTTACGCTGAACGGAATGGACGACAACGATCCGTTCCTGAACCTTAACAACTCGGGCGCAACTAACCTGCTGCTGGGTTCGAACGAAATCCAGGAAGCCGATGTGGTAACGAACGGTTACTCGGGAACTTTCGGAACTTTCTCCGGAATCAACGTCAATTACATCACCAAGTCAGGCGGCAATCAGTTTCATGGCAACGCGATTTATTACTGGAATGGCAGCGCGCTGAACGCGAATGACTGGATCAATAATGCGGAAGGACAGCCGCGTCCGTTTGACAATGCCAACCAATGGGCGGCTTCGTTCGGCGGGCCGATTAAGAAGGACAAGCTATTCTTTTTCTTCAACACCGAAGGCTTGCGGGTATTGATCCCGACCTCGACGCCCGATGTGCTGGTGCCGACGCCTGCATTTGAAGCAGCCACGGTTACAAACTTGGATAATCTGGGTCTGGCCGCTTCGGTTCCCTTCTACTGCCAGAATCTCGCTGGCATTTGTTCAGGAGTGGCCGCCGCGCCCGGAAGCGGGGCGGGAATATTCAATTTCTTCAACAATATGAAAAACAACCCCTCGGCTCTCCAGAATAACCTAACGAATGGCGGCTGCAGCAACGCAAACACAGTTGGGACTCCCTTCGCCACGTTCGGTTCGGCCAACCCTTGCGTCGAAAGCCTGAAGGAAGTACCCATCAATTTCGCGCCAGAGACGCAGTATGCAGGCCGCGTGGATTGGAACGTGGGTAACAACGATCGGGCCTATATGCGGGTGCAGTATGACAAGGGAACACAGCCGTCTTATACGGACCCGATCAACCCGATTTTTAACGCCACCAGCATCCAGCCCGAATATCAAGGGCAATTGCAGGAGACGCATACGTTCGGCGCAACGATGTCTAACCAATTCCTACTGGCAGCCACTTGGTACTCTGCTATTTTTGGCCCATTGAACCTCAACAATACTTTGAATGCTTTTCCGACAGCGTTGTTGTCGGGCGACGGCTCGATCGGTTCGGTGGGAGCCTTCGGCGTACCCGGGGTAAACGAAGACGAAGCGATATGGCCCCAAGGCCGGAATGTCACGCAGTTCCAGATCGACGATGATGTTTCGAAGACCGTCGGAAATCACACAGTCAAGTTCGGGGTCAAGTATCACCGAAATTACGTAAGTGATCACGATTTCGGTTTCTATTCCGCCGGGCTGTTGATTCCCTTCTCATTGGCGGATTTCGTCAATGGCGGGGACTTGACCGCTCCGAATGCGGAGGGAGCCGAGCTTACAAAATCTTTCCCCTTCAGCCTGAACTCGCCGATCCGCTTGTACGAACTTTCGGGTTACGTTCAGGACGAATGGAGAATTCGATCTAACTTCAGTCTTACGGGCGCTCTCCGCGTGGAGCACGCCTCGAATCCAATTTGCGTCACTCTGTGCTTTGCTCAATTGAGCCAACCCCTACAGACCCTGAATGCAAGTGAGGGGCTTCCTTATAACCAGCTAATCAATTCAGGCCGCAGGAGCGCACTTACGAACTACCAACTGCTGCAGTGGGAGCCGCGAGTAAGTTTTGCGTGGCAGCCATTCGGAAGTGCGACCGGTTGGATGAAATCCGACTTCGTGGTCCGTGGAGGTATCGGGTATTTCTACGATATCTTCCCTGGCCAGGTTGCGGATGACATGGCCGAAAACCCGCCGCTCGATAGCACGTTTACGGTCGTGGGCGGCACTCCGGGTTGTGGCGGCTACCTATCACCGACCCAGACGCCAACTGCAGCCGGATCGAACCTGTATGATTGCGCGTCCGCAGCGAACACTGCGCTTCAGACGGCATTCGCCAGCGGTTCAACCACTGCGCTAGCCGGTGGAACCATTGTCGACAGCCACCCACATACGCTGGCCCCTCAGGTTCAGAAGTGGAGTTTGGAAATCCAGAAGGGCTTTGGCCGGAACGATTCGATTGACATCGGCTATTACGGCAATCACTCCATCCATCAACCGATCATCATGAAATCGGCCAACGCGTTTGGTCTGGGAGACGGCACACCGGCCGCGCCTTACACCTCTCAATTCGGTGAAGTCGAACAAGTCGAAAGCATCGGTCTTTCGAACTACAACGGCTTGATCGTGTCGTACAAACACCGCTTCACCGGGTGGGGCAGCGGCGTGTTTCAGTATAACTACACCTACAGCCATGCGTTTGACCTCGTCTCAAACGGCGGCTTTAACTCATTTGACGGTGCGAGCATTCTCGACCTGGCGAACCCGACAAATTCGCATATCAACTACGGGCCGTCAGACTACGACGTCAGACACGATATGAACGCCAACTACGTGTGGGAAGTTCCGGTTCGAAAGGCGCTCGGTGGCCACGGCTGGAAACCGCTGGTTGATGGTTGGCAGGTGTCTGGCACGGTGTTCTTCCGGACGGGTTTGCCTTTCACCGTTGTTGACCCAGATGAAGCGGACAGCTTGTCCGGGAATAATTTCTTCGGCCCGTATTTCCCATCGCCGCTCGGCGCTGTCCCGACGACACAGTGTGAATCGAACCCGTCGGCGGTAGCAGGCCCGGCTGCGATTAATAATGCGGCTTCGTGCTTGTCACCAGGCTCATGGCCGGCTTCACTCTCGGAGTCAGGGTTGAGTCAACAAGGATTGCGCAACCTTTTCCGCGGGCCCAATTATTTCGACACGGACTTCAGCTTCACTAAGAAGACGAAGATTCCGGGCTGGGAGCGGGGAGAGTTCGACCTAGGGCTCCAATTCTTCAACTTGTTCAACCACGAAAACTTTACGCTGCCGATTAACGACATCGGTCAAATATCGAACGGAGTTTTCGGAACGATTCAAGGCAGCGTAGCACCGCCGACCAGCATTTTGGGTTCGTTCCTGGGTGGCGATGCTTCACCGCGGTTGATTCAGGTGAAAGCGCAGTTCGTCTTCTAAACCAATTCCGCTTCGGCGGATTACGATCGAGGGCGGTTCCGATGTCGGAGCCGCCCTTTTTCTTTTCCGACAGGCTGCCGGGCACGCGGAGCAGAACGGACGTTCCGCAGTGGTATGAGAGTTGAGCACTTATGTGTAAGCTCGGGCGCCGATTCGCTTCCTGCTGCGTGTTACGATGGCTTTAATGGAAGGCTTGACTAGGCACGACGGCATTCGTTCGGTGATTTTCGACTTTGATTTCACGCTGGCGGATACGTCGAATGGCATCTTCGATTGCGTAAGTACAGCCCTCGCGGCCGTAGGCGCCACGGCTGCCGAGCGAGAAGCCGTGAACGCCACTATCGGCCTGCCTCTCCGTGATGCCTATACCAAGTTGACTGGGAACGCAGACGAGAACCGGCAAACGCAATTCGTTGAACAATTCCATCGCCGTGCGGACGACATTATGGTCAAGTCTGCCGTTGTTTTCGCGTTTGTGCCCGAGGCGATCCGGCAGATTCGAGCGCAGGGGCTTAGGACAGCGGTGGCTTCAACGAAGCGCCGCGTGCATATCGAGTCGATTCTCGAACGGGAGAGCCTGACGGGGGCATTCGACGCTGTTGTTGGCGGCAACGACGTGCAGAATCAGAAGCCGCATCCCGAGTCGCTATTTGCAGGCATGCGGAAACTGGGCGCGGCGCCGTGGGAATGCGTGTACGTCGGCGATAGTATCGTGGATGCCGAGGCTGCGAACCGCGCAGGCATTCAATTCGTGGCTGTGCTTTCGGGCGTTACACCTCGAGCGCAATTCGATTCCTATCCGGTGTGTGAAATCCTCAATCACGTTGGCGAAATTCCCGCCTGGCTGGAAATCGCGCGGAATAGATAATTCGGAGGCAAGTACCGTAGCGTCATAGAGCCTTTTCCATACGAACGGCAAATCCCTCACTTCGTTCGAAATGACAACTGTGTTGCGTCATCACGACTAAGAGAGGTTCAGAGGGAGAGAAATTACTTTCGAGCGCTCACGGTGTGCCTGATTTCGACTTCCGCGCGGCCAAATCTTTCAGCGATTCGGTGAAGGGTGGCTGGGCGACGCCTTGCTCCGTGATGATGGCTGTAATCAAACGCGCAGGCGTGACGTCGAAGGCCGGATGTGCGGCCTTCACGTCTGGCGCGACGCGAATACCGGCTAGATGCGTGACTTCCGCTTCGGGGCGTTCTTCGATAGGGATTTCGTCGCCGGAATTGAGCGAAAGATCGATCGTGGAAACCGGCGCGGCGACGTAAAACGGCACATCGTGCTCGCGTGCAAGAACAGCCATCGGGTATGTGCCAATTTTGTTTGCCGTGTCGCCATTTTTCGCGATTCGATCCGCGCCAACGACGACCGATTTAATATTTCCAGTCTTCAGAAAGTGGCCGACCATGTTGTCGGTGATAAGTACAAGCGGAATGCCGAGCTGCTGAAGTTCCCAGGCCGTGAGGCGCGATCCCTGTAAAAAGGGGCGCGTCTCCGGGACTATCACTTCAATTTTCTTTCCGCCGTCCGCGGCTATGCGAATCACGCCGAGCGCGGTGCCGATTCCGCCGGTAGCCAGCGCGCCGGCATTGCATTGCGTCATCACGCGGCCGGATTGCGGCATGAATTGCGCGCCGAAGCGGCCGATTGCTTCGTCGGCATCGCGGCGTTCCTGATGAATCTGTTGTGCCTCAGCGATCATCACCTGGCGAATCTTTTTGATTCCGCCGGCGCCGTTGCGTGCTGCTTCGTTTGCGGCCGCTTCGAAAGTCCGTTTGCAGCGCTCGATGGCCCAGAAGAGATCGACGGCTGTTGGGCGAGTTTGTGCGAGAACGCTACAGATTTGAGAGAATTCGGCGCGCAATTCGGCGGGATTCTTCGCGGTCGATTTCTCGATGCCGATGGCAACACCCATGGCCGCTGCCACGCCGATGGCTGGCGCGCCGCGAATTACCATGTCGCGGATGGCGTCCGCAACTCCGGCGTAGCCTGTATACGTGTGATAGACGACCTCGCCTGGGAGGCGGCGCTGGTCGAGCACCACAACGCCTTCCTGCGACCAGCGAATGGGTTCTACTGCGCGCATGCAAGCCTCAATTGATTATGCAATATTTGAGTTTACCCGATTCGAGCGAACTGCGCTCGGCCTCCCAGCGCGCATACCAGCCGTTTTTCCAGGCAAGAACTAGCCGAATGGGGGATGTACGTCATGCTGATGATTTGGCATTCTCGTGCAGCACGAGTTTCATGCAATTTTCAGCGCACACTTTTCAGGGGGATTAAAAATGAGTTCATCATCTGATTCAGCAAACGCTTCAGCGGCACTTGTAGCGCTTTCGAACGACCTGGCGACCGCCACGGAGCGCGCGGGGCAAAGCGTCGTTGCAATTCACGCACGTCATCGCGTTCCCTCGAGCGGAATTCATTGGCAGAAGGGCGTCGCCGTTGCGGCGGACCACACCGTCAAGCGCGACGAAGACATCCAGATTTCGCTGCCGGATGGCCGCAGCGTTACAGCAACTCTGGCTGGCCGCGATCCCAGCACGGACATCGCTGTTCTGAAGTTCGATGCCGGTAACCTTGCGCCCGCGGACATCGGGGATTCATCTTCGCTGCGGGTCGGCAATCTCGTTCTCGCAGTGAGCCGGACGGAAGGAAATCATCTCGGCGCCAGCTTTGGGGCGGTCAGTGCGGCGGGGAGCGCATGGCGAACGTGGGGTGGCGGGCAGATTGATCAGTTCCTCAGGCTCGATCTCGCGATCTACATTGGCTTTTCCGGAAGCGCGCTTGTCGATCCGCAGGGGCGCGTCGTGGGTCTAAACACATCGGGACTTGCGCGCGGACTGGCGATGGCGATTCCAGTGTCAACGGTAAATCGCGTCGTCCAGGATTTGCTTTCGAAAGGGCATGTGAGCCGAGGATTTCTCGGAATTGGCATGCAGCCAGTGCGATTGCCCGAGGATTTGCGGGAGCGGCTGAAACTCTCATCCGAGACGGGTGCGATTCTGGTGAGCGTTGAGCCCGATGGACCTGCTGGCAAGGCCGGACTTATGCTGGGAGATGTGTTGCTCGCCCTCGACGGGCAGCCGATTCGGGACACGGATGACATTCAGGCGCACCTTGGTGCGGAGAAGATTGGCAAGGCCGTGGCCGCGTCCGTATTGCGGGGCGGCACTTCGCTCCAGGTGTCAATCCAAGTGGGCGAGCGTCCGCGCCGTGGCCGCTAACGTGGCTTCGCGAAAGGATAGCGGTGCGAGCACGCTCTTCGATGCCGCGTTAGCATTCGTCGGGGAGCGGGTGCGCGCGTCAACGGTGCAGATTTCCGATGGAAGGCGCGGGGCGGGCTCTGGGGTCGTGTGGCGTACGCGAGGCTGGATAGTCACGAACGCGCATGTTGTTCGGACGCCGCGGGCGAAGATTAATCTTCCCGACGGGCGGAAGTTCGACGCCGAGTTGGTGGCACACGATCCGGAAATGGATCTCGCGGCGCTGCGAGCGGATGGGCTCGATCTTCCGATTGCGGAGATTGGCGCTTCGACGGAACTGCGCGTTGGTGAGCTTGTTATCGCGGTCGGCTGTCCGTATGGATTGCGCGGCGCCGTCAGTGCGGGGATTGTGCACGCGGTGGGCCCCATCGCGGTACTCGGCGACAGGCGATGGATCCAGGCGGATTTGGAGCTGGCGCCGGGAAACTCGGGAGGTCCGCTTGCCGACGCGAGCGGCCGCGTTATCGGCATAAACACGATGATCGCCGGAGGATTGGGCCTGGCGATTCCGAGTTACGACGTTGAGCAATTCCTCCGCCGCGCGATGTCGCGGAAGCGAGCTGCATGACGCGTGTCCTCATCGCGGCGGAATCGTCGATTTCGCAGCGCGGACTCGAGGCATTGATACGTGGAGACTCGCTCATCGAGATCGTGGGCAGCGTGGAGCCCGGGTCGGGGAGCTTGGCTCATGAAATCGAAGACCTGCGGCCGGACGTCGTCATTCTCGAGCGGCGCAACTTCGATGAAGATGCGCTCGCGCTCGTGTTGCCAACGGAGGATGCGGGCGGGCCCGGAATTATTCTGCTGACTGATCAGGTGACGGGCGAAATCGCGCGAGAGGCATTGCGTGCGGGTGTTCGGGCTGTTCTGCCGCGCGATGCGGCGGGCGAAGAAATTCTCGCGGCGATTGCTGCGACTGCGGCGGGATTGGTCGCGTTGAATGCGGAGACATTTGAAGCGGCTCTCACTGCGCCAGCAAATGAATTGCGAGGTTCGCCGCATGGAGCCGGTAGCTCGAATTCAACGCGGGCTCTCGGAACAGCGTTGAGTCCGCGGGAGATTGAAGTGCTTCGGATGATCGCCGAGGGGCTGGGAAATAAGGAGATCGCGTCGCGGCTCAAGATTTCCGAGCACACGGTGAAATTTCACATCAGTTCGATATTTACTAAGCTTGATGTGTCGAGCCGGACTGAAGCGGTCACACTTGGCGCGCGCCTGGGCATAATTCTTCTGTGACTTCTCTGAGCGGGTGGGCCTTAGTGTACCAGCGATAAATTGCTGGACTCAGTGAGTGAAGGGCAGATTTCGCAGGCCATGAGTTTGGATCATGGTCGAGATGAATATGTAGCCATTGTAACTGAGGTGCGTGATGTAACTTGCGAGAACGGTGCGGCTGGCTGCACGAATGTAAGTGAAGACGATTCCAACGACAACAAGCAAACCAATTTGCGCCCACGCGCCGGAAAGTTGGGGCGCGTGCAGCAAGCCAAAGAGTATTCCCGTGAGGATTACACCGGTTGGAATGCCGAGTGACCGCGCTACGACCGGATAGATGTAACCGCGAAAGATCATTTCTTCGACGAGCGGTGCGAGCGTAATCGCGAGGACCATCAACAGGAACACGCTCCGGCGATCCTGAAAATAAACTTCGATTGGCAATTGTCCCTTGTGGCCGACGTAATTTGACATCTCGTCGACGAGAGCCGACAAGACGATGCCGGTCAGAACGCAGTAGGCCACCACACGCCGCGGATCGAGCTTCAGCGAATCGAACGACCACCACCCGAGGCCCCGCCAGAATGGTTCGCCTGAGAGGACGCGCGTCCGCAGATAAAGAAAACCCAACTGCACTAGCGAAGCCATTACCGTATTGAGAATGAAGAACAGCGCGAGCGCGCGCGGAGAATGCTGCAATTGCTGAACGTTTGTTCCTTTGGCCATGAATGCGATGATCAGAACGATCGCCGAGATGAAATACGCGGCTATGCTCACAAGCACAAAAACGAAAATATCAAGCCAGCCCCATCGGACACGAAGATCTTCGGGGTATTTGAGCAGATTCAATCCCGGAGGCTGGACTGGTGCTGCCGGAAGCGGAGGCGTCTCGGGCGGTGGATTGGTTCCATCGGGCGGCGGCGCGCTTTCGAATGTGTCCATCATCACCTTTTGATTTTCCGGCGATCCGATTCGACCAATGCCGCCGCAAGAAGAGGAAACAGAATCTCATGATGGCCGGTCAGAGCGTAGCCTTTGGAATCTGCGTCACCGCGCCGCAATCCTGATGTCGGCCGCTTGACCACATTTTGTGTCGGCCGATAATGCTGGATGAAATCGAAATTCGCCGTCGTAATCGGCGCGAGCCGCACGCCCAGATTACGCACAACGGTGACCGCCTTCAGAAACACTTCGGGTAGAACGACCGCCGAACCCCAATTCAGATAGACACCGCCGGGATGCATTTCTTTTACAAGGGCGCAGAAAAGCCGGAAATCGTGATGCGTTGCCGCTCCAAGCGCCTCGCCTGAAGCGGAGCGGTGCATATGCGGAATATCGGTTCCGATAGCGAGATGCACCGTCACAGGAATTTTCGCGCGATAGGCGTTTGCAAGGACGCTCGATTCAAGATGTTTGGCCTGCAATCGCGGACTGGCAAGAAACTTGCCCGTCGCTTCGCCGAGCCCGATCTTGCCGCGTTGCGCACCAAGCGCAGCTTCGTTGAGGAAAATGCTGGTTTCCTCGGCCATTCCGAATTTGCCATCACCAAGAACAGCTTCCACATCTTCGGAAGTGCCGCCGACCAGAGCAATTTCAAAGTCATGGACGAGTGCGGCGCCGTTCATTGCGATGCCGCTTACAAAACCGCGATTCATGAGGTCAATCAGCAGGGGGCCCAGGCCGACCTTGATGACGTGGCCCCCTATGCCCCAGAGAATTGCCTTGCCGGCTCTCCGAGCATCCAAAATCGCATCACGAATTCGTCGCAAATCTTCAGCGGCTAGGATGCGTGGAAGCGATTCGAGAAAGTGGGCGAAGCTATCGCCTGCTTTATGGGGGCGCGCGAATTGGCGGAAATTGACTTTGTTTGGGCGGTTCGCGAGCGGATAGGTGCGCAACTTTTGGAAACTGAGCGGCTCGGTCGGATAGATACTCATGCCCGTCGCAGCACTCTATCGATAGGAGAAACAGAGCGCAAGGCCGCCGGGCATGCGTGACAACCCTTACAAGCGCGAGGACGGTTCAACTGCGGTTCTTTCCCGATGCCGTTTGCAGTTCCGGGGCGCCGTTCAAGACGTTCGCTCCATTCTTACCAATGGAGATAGCAAGTGCCCGGGCAAGAGCTTGCCCCGTATAAGATTTTTTTACACGCGCCACCTGCTCGGGCGTTCCTTGCGCAACCACACGCCCGCCTTCCGGACCGCCTTCCGGGCCCAAATCAATGATCCAGTCGGCTTGTTTGATGACGTCCAGATGATGCTCGATGATGAGGACCGTATTGCCGAGATCCACCAAGCGATTTAGAACATCGAGTAGTTTTTTCACGTCATCGAAATGCAGGCCGGTGGTTGGCTCGTCGAGAATGTAAAGCGTCCGGCCAGTCTGCCGCCGCGACAACTCGCGCGCAAGCTTCGTGCGCTGGGCTTCGCCGCCTGAAAGAGTGGTGGCCGATTGTCCGAGTTGAACGTAGCCGAGACCGACGTCCACCATCGTTTCGAGCTTTTGCTTTATCTGAGGAATGTTCTCGAGCAGGCGAAACGCTTCTTCGATTGGCAGGTTCAGAATGTCGGAAATCGAATGTCCCTTGTAGCGCACCGCGAGCGTTTCCGAGTTATATCGCTGGCCCCGGCAGATTTCGCAGGTTACATAAACATCAGGAAGAAAATTCATCTCGATGCGGCGCAGACCGTCGCCCTGGCACGCTTCGCAACGTCCTCCCTTCACATTGAAACTGAAGCGGCCCGGTTTATAGCCGCGCTCGCGTGATTCTGGAAGCATCGCGAACAGTTCGCGGATCGGCGCGAAAACGCCCGTATACGTGGCCGGATTTGACCGCGGTGTGCGGCCGATTGGGTCCTGGTCAATCTGAACCACTTTGTCGAGATGCTCGAGTCCGAGAAGGGCGCGATGCTCGCCGGGCTTTTCCATCGAGCGATACAACTTGGCCACAAGAGCCCGACAAAGAATGTCGTTGATGAGAGTGGATTTTCCCGAGCCGGAGACGCCAGTGATTACGATCAGCGTTCCGAGCGGGAACGTGACGTCAATATTCTTCAAGTTGTTTGCGTGCGCGCCAACAATCGTAATCGCCGCGTCGCCAGGGATGCGGCGCTTTGCCGGGACAGGAATATGAATTTTTCCGGAGAGATATTGGCCGGTTAGAGAATTGGGATTCTTTTCGATCTCGGCGGGGGGGCCTATGGCGACTAAATGCCCGCCCGCCTTGCCGGCGCCGGGACCGAGATCCACGACGTAATCTGCGCGGCGCACAGTTTCTTCATCGTGCTCGACGACGAGCACAGTGTTGCCAAGATCGCGCAACGTTTCGAGCGTACCGATCAAGCGATCATTATCTCGCGCGTGAAGTCCGATGGATGGTTCGTCGAGAACATAGAGGACGCCGCGCAGGCGCGATCCAATTTGCGTCGCGAGACGAATTCGCTGCGCCTCGCCGCCCGAAAGCGTTGCCGCGGAGCGGTCGAGCGTCAGATACCCGAGCCCTACGGCAAGGAGGAAATCGAGGCGCTCCGCAACTTCCTTCAACGGCCGCTCGGCAATCGCTCGCTGGCGCGGGGTGAGCTTAGCCAGCATTCGGTCCACGGCCGTGCGCGCATCTCCGAGGGCCAGAGCAGTGAATTCTGCGATCGAAAGGCCGCCGACCTTTACAGCAATGCTTTCCGGCCGCAGCCGCTTACCCTGGCACGTAGAGCAAAGCGAGGGCGACATGTATTGCGTCAGCCATTCGCGATAATTATCGGACGACGATTCGTCGAGGTTACTTTCGAGATGCGCCAGTATTCCCTGAAAATTCAATCCTGTTGAGCTGCCGCCATTCGCCGGATTGCCGTGCAAAATGAGGTTCTGGATCTTGCGCGGAAATTTTTCGAATGGGGTGTCGAGGTCAAAGCCATATGCCACCGACGCCAGCTTCATCGTCCTCTGCAAATAGGTGGACGAGGATCCCGGTCCGAGACCGCCTTCGAAGAGCGGTTTCGACCAATCGACAACAACTTTCGCGGGATCAAATTCGTACTTTGAGCCGAGACCGTGGCACTCGGGACAAGCGCCGTACGGAGAATTGAAGCTGAACGAACGCGGCTCAAGTTGCGGGACGGAAATGCCGCAATCGGAGCACGCCAGTTTTTCGGAATAAACGCGCTCCTCGCCGCCAACCACGGAAATCGTGACGAGCCCGCCGGTCAGCTTGAGCGCCGTTTCGACAGATTTCTCGAGCCTCTCGCTGATGCTGTTTTTCAGCAGCAGGCGATCGACCACGACTTCGATGGTGTGATTTTTGCGGCGATCGAGAGGAATCGGCTCGTCGAGATTTCTGAGCTCGCCATCCACACGCGCGCGAACGAATCCGGCCTTGGCGTATTTCTCGAATTCCTTTTTGTATTCGCCCTTACGCCCGCGCACCACGGGTGCGAGCACCATTACGCGCTCATCAGGTTTCAGTTCGAGAACAGCCTGCACGATTTGCTCAGTAGATTGCCGCGTAATCGGCTTGCCGCAATTCGGGCAATGAGGCGTGCCGATGGCGCTGTAAATCACGCGAAGGTAATCGTAAATTTCGGTGATCGTGCCGACAGTCGAACGCGGCGAGCGCGTGGTCGTCTTTTGCTCGATGGCGATGGACGGCGAAAGCCCTTCGACTGAATCTACGTCGGGGCGCTCCATCTGATCGAGGAACTGTCGAGCGTAAGCCGAGAGCGACTCGACGTAGCGGCGCTGGCCCTCTGCGTAAAGTGTGTCGAAGGCGAGTGAGGACTTGCCCGAGCCGGATAGGCCCGTAATCACGGTCAGAGTGTTCCGCGGAATTTCCAGGGAGATATTCTTGAGATTGTGCTGCCGGGCGCCCCGGATGACGATTTTGTTGAGACCCATAGGGATAGCGCGCCTCATACAGGCGGGCGCATCGCCCACTGGGTATAATTCGCCCAGTGTAATCTTTCACGATAGCAAGCGAGTCAAGGCAGGGTCAAGCGGCACAGCAAAAAGCCAGGAATTTAGCCAATTTCCGCGGGTCGAGACGCACTTCGGGGATAACCATGAAAAGTGCTACTCAAACGCGACGTTGGCCGAGAGTTGTCCCGTGTGTAAGAGACAATGCCCAACGTGCGGCGTGGATTCGATCATCCGCTGCTAGATGCGAGAGCTACTGCTGCCCGCTACATCGGTTTCGGATGGGCAGCTAGAGCGTCGCGGAACACTTTGATGTTGCTCTTGTCAACGACGGCTGTGCCGGTATCAACCCACGTGGGTATCGGAGCAGCGGGCGCGGTATGCCAATCCTTGAATTCGTGGACGGCGTTGTGATGCAGATCGTCGAGAAACTTTAGGCCGTAGTAGCTCATGACGTACGGTTTCTGCGCGATGGTCGCTGTGATCGCGCCGCGAGAAATCCAGTCGAGCGTTTCCGGGTCCTTGTCGAACGCGACGATGGGCACCTTGCCGTCCATATCGAAGCGATGTAGCGCGTCAGCGGCGCCTTCGCCTCCAGACGCTTCCAGTGTGATGATGCCGTCAATTTTCTTCTTGCCCTGCACGATCGCGACGACCTGATCGTAAGCGCTGCGCGAGTCACCCTTATCATCGATTGTCTGTTCGATCTTCATTCCGGGATATTTCTTGAGCGCTTCAGTCACGCCGCGCACGCGGTCGTCAATATTGAGCTGCCCGGGAATCGCGATGATTACGATGCTCCCCTGGCCATGGAGAAGCTCCGCCATGCGGCGCGCGCTTTCGCCTCCAGCGCGAAAATTGTCCGTTCCGATATATAGAACGCGCTGCGAATCCGGCGCGTCGGCATCGGCGCAAATCACAGGAATGCCTTGCGAAATCGCGCTATCAATCGCGCTTTTGAAGAGGTCCGCCTTCATCGCTGAAACAAGAATTCCCGATGGGTGCTGCGCGACCGCGTTCTGAAACGCAGTCAACTCGTCATTCGGCGAGAACGTATCTGGTCCCGTCATCTCGGCTTTCACGCCGAGAGCCGTGGCCGCGTCCATGAAGCCCGCTTGCGCTTCCTGCCAGTAGGGTACATTGATGTTGGCGGCGACGTAAATGTAGTGCTCATCCTGCGTGTGATACGGCTTGGCGCACGAAACGATGCAGGCCGCCGCCACCAGAACGGACACCAAAGCCAAATATGGACGAATTGCTCGAACGTCTCGCATGGGATCACTCCTTTCAGACGAATTGCTGCCGGATGGATTAGTGCGATTCATGAACTCACCCCATTTACCCGACACGCCCTATAACTGATTTGCGCAGAGCCTATCACAAAGCACGGCCGAGGGATGCGCATGACTAAAACTTCTGGGAATTTTCTGGGAGTGAGGCGCGGGCGAGGCTCTAATGGACGAACAAGAGCGTGTTACGCCAAAATCGATCGTGCAGATATAAATTAGCGCAGAAAAGGAGCCTCGGCTACGCCGATGTATTTGTCGGCGCCACCGTAGTAGAAGAACCACCATTCGCCGCGCCGCACCGCTCCCTCAACGAAGATTACGTTCGGAACCTGGCCGGTCTTTTCCCACTCAAGCTCCGGTGAAAAGATCGGCTGGTCGGTCCGCGAAAGCAATTTTGCAGGATTGGCGCGGTCGAAAACGGCAACGCCAGTGCGATACACAAGCTTGTCATCGGCTCCGTTGTAGACGAGCACGATTCCATTGCGCGTCAGGATCGGCGGAGGACCGGGTTCGACGACGCGCGAATCAAACATGCCAGGGCGAGCCGGCAGAACTGGAACATCGAGCGACTCCGTCCAATGAATGAGATCGGTCGAAGACGCGAGGCCCATCTGATCAGTGTTGTTCGCGCTGGTTCCCAGCCAGTACATCCAGTATTTGCCGTCAATTTTCTCGGGCAGGATCGCGCCGGATTTCGTCCAGCGGACGTTCCACTTGCCCACATACGCGGGAAGAATTACGCCTTTTCGATCCCAGTGCACCAGATCCCGGGAAGTGGCAAGGCAAAGTTGAGCGTCTTTCTTGTTGTAGCCCGTGTACGTGAGATAAAAGATTTCGCCGATCTCAACAATTCGCGGGTCCTCAACGCCGCCATCTTTCTCATAGTCGGCCTCTGGCGACAGTACAGGCTCAGCGCGACGCGTGAAGTGGATGCCATCCGTACTTTCAGCGTAGCCGAGCCGCGATGTCCCCGAAGTATCCTGCGCGCGATAGAGCATCACCAGCTTGCCGTCATGCGCGACGATCGTCGGATTGAAAGTGCCGGCGGATTCCCATCCGGAACCCTGCGGTGCGAGAATCGGAGTCTGCGATGCGCGCTGCCAGGCGCCGAACGGCCAACGCACCTCCTTCGCTAGTGCGAGAAATGGGAGTGCGACGACGATGGCAAGGAAAATTTTCTTGCGGTGCGTGAACGAGTGCATGGCGACGTGATCTTACGTGAATATGAGATCGGCGCAACTTTAAAGGCAGGAATTGATCGTTCAAGATTTTGGCCATGGAGGACCCGGCCTCCGCGACGAAAATTGTCATCCCGGTCCGGTTTGCATCAGTAGTTCTATGACCGGCAGAGACTTTTTACTAGCCGCTGGTGATTTTTACGCGCCTTTAGATTGCTAAGTTATTTGTTATCAGCGCCTTCTGTTTGGTATCTCGACTGCACTATTCCAAGCGTCAGGGGGAAGGAAAGTCGAGGATCCCTTCGGGGATTGAGGGCTGGGCCGGCTTCCTTCCCCTTGTAAGTGATTTCCCACCGGTAATTTCCCTAAGAACCGCCTTCTGTCCGCAGACCTTTGCTTCAAGTTAGCGCGGATACAAAATCCCTGGATTCAACATGATTCCCCCAATGGGGATCGCTCGTAGCGTGGGCGAACTAAATTTTAGTGTTGTAAGATGTGGCTCACACTACTGGGGCGTGGTCCAACCGGTAGGACGCTGCACTGTTAATGCAGACGGTGGAGGTTCGAATCCTCCCGCCCCAGCCATACTGCGCGGCCGGAGCACGTCGAGGGCGGCTTAGTCGCGCGTGACGGGAAACTTAGCTTCGGTCCAACCGCGCCATCCGCCATCCATTGAAATCACGTTCTTGTAGCCCATCTTCTGAAGATTATCGGCAGCCAGCGCGGAACGAAATCCGCCGCCGCAATAGAGCACAATTGGCGCGTCGAGGGTTGGAATCGTTTTCTCGATGTCGCGTTCAATCACGCCCTTGCTGAGATGAATTGCTCCCGGGATGTGCCCGTTGGCCCATTCGGAATCCTCGCGCGTGTCCACGAGGATCAATTTTTCGCCGGCGTCGAGACGTTTCTTTATTTCACGATAATCCGCTTCTTTCACGTGCGCCTTAGCGTCCTGCACCAGTTTCAAGAATTTCTCGGCATGTTGCATCTCGTCACCTCATAAGATTTATGACTGCATGGCGAGCCACGGCTATTTCATGTCTCGCCAATTGGGTCCTACTTTCATTTCCACGACAAGCGGAACTCGAAGTTCGTAGACGTGTTCCATCACTTCCTTCACTAGTTTTTTGAGTTTGGGCATTTCGCTTTCGGGGCCTTCGAAGAGCAATTCGTCGTGAACCTGCAGGATCATTCTGGAAGCGCATTCTTCATCCGTAAGGCGACGGTCAATTTCGATCATGGCAAGTTTGATCAGGTCGGCAGCCGTGCCCTGTAGCGGCGTATTCATGGCCGTGCGTTCGGCGAAGTTCCTCATGTTCGGCTGGGGCGAAGAAATCTCAGGAATCTGGCGAATGCGGCCGAAGAGCGTTCGAGTAAATCCCAACTGGCGAACTTCCGCAACTTGCCGGTCGAGCCATTCCTTCACGCCGCGATAGCGTTGGAAGTACGCGGCAATGAACTTCGCGGCCTCCTTTTGCTCGATGGCCAGTTGCTGCGCGAGACCGAATGCAGACAGGCCATACACAATGCCGAAGTTAATGACTTTGGCAGCGCGGCGATGTTCCGCGGTCTGCGCAAACGGTGCTACGCCGAATACTTCCTGTGCCGTTCGCGAGTGAATATCTTCACCGCGGCGAAAGGCGTCGACGAGAACAGGATCTTCCGAGTAATGCGCGAGCAATCGCAGCTCGATTTGCGAATAATCAGCCGAAAGCATGGTCATATCCGGGGCGGCGGCGAAAGCAGCGCGAATCTCGCGGCCAAGCTCGGTGCGGATCGGGATATTTTGCAGGTTGGGATTCGACGAGCTGAGCCGCCCGGTGGCCGTACCAGTCTGATTGAGGCACGTATGGACGCGGCCGGTGCGCGGATCGATCAACTCCGGCAGCACATCCGAATATGTTGATTTCAGTTTCGCAATCTCACGGTACTCCATCACCTTGCGCGGTAATTCGTGAACGCTCGAGAGCGCCTCGAGCACCTCGACGGATGTCGAACGCACCTTGGCGCGAACGCGGCGCGGCATCGAGAGTTGGAGCTTGTCGAATAGAATTTCCGCCAATTGTTGTGGCGAGCTAATTTTGAATTCGGTCCCGGCGAGCGTGAAAATCTCCTTTTCCAGTGCCGCCAGGGCGTCTTCGAGACGCTTCGAGATTTTGACGAGAGCATCGGGATCAACGCGAACTCCATGCCGCTCCATGCGCGCGAGGACGAAAGCGAGAGGCAAGTCGATCTTTTCGTAAAGCTCAAGCAAGCCCTGCTTTTCAACTTCCGCGCGCAACACAACCGCGAGGCGACCGAGAAAGTCCGCACGCTCGCCCGATGCTCCAGAGAGCGTCCGGTTCAAGTGCCGTAGCACGATTTCCGGGAATTCATGATTTGCCGTCGTGGGACGAAGCAGATAGGAGTAGAGCTCGGTCGCATCACGCACACCGGACGCGCGCGCTAGACTGCGAAGTTTCTTATTGCGTGAAGTTTTGTTCGGCGGCGGACTATCCGTTCCTGTCAGGAGTTCAAAGAGTTTGGCATCGTGAACGATTTTCGGGCGCTTCGCGTCGGTGCGCCATTCGCTGATGGCCGCAAGGGCGGCCCCGCCTTCATCAAGTGTCGCGTAGTGGGCTTCGCCCTCCCGGCCCGAGAATTCAATCGAAACAGCGCGGGTGCCGTATCTCGCCTCTTCGTTTTTCTCCGTAGCAAATTCAATCCAGGCAGCCACTCCCTGCCCGGCGGGAACCGAATTAAGAAACGAGCTTAACTTGTCAGGCGATTCCAGGGCCGTATAAGTCGTTCCTTCGATTTGTTTTGAGACTGCTGGTGCGAGGTCGCGCAGCAGCGACGTGAAACCAAGTTCGGAAAAGAGTGCGCGCAACGCCGCTGAATCCGGCTCACCCATCTTCAGGCTATCTAAATCGAGCGAAACCGGCGCCTCTGTGGGAATCGTCGCGAGCTGTTTGCTGAGATGGACGAACTCTGCGTTCTTCTCAAGAGCTTCGCGGTAACTCGTGCGCTTCACCTCGCTCGCCCGGCGCACGGCCTCTTCCGCGCTGCCGAATTGCTGGATCAGTTGCCGTGCACCCACATCGCCGATTCCCGGCTTTCGCCGCTCTCCTGGTGCGACTTTTTCATTCGGATCGCGGGCGCCGGGAATGTTGTCGATGCTGTCGCCCATGAGGGCCATCACATCCGCGACGCGCGAAGGCTGCACTCCCATCAATTCTTCGACTTTCTTCTCGTCAATTACGAGATCGCCTTTCATGGGATTCAAAATCCGCACATGTTCGCCAACAAGCTGCATAAGATCCTTATCGCTGGTGACGATCATGGTCTCGAGATTCTTACCGGTAGCCTGCTTGGCGAGCGACGCGATGACGTCGTCTGCTTCGTAGCCCGCAAATTCCAAAATGGGCAGTCCCATCGCTTCGCAATAGCGCCGGACATACGGAAGCTGAATCGCAAGATCATCCGGCATGGGCGGGCGCTGGGCTTTGTATTGGGCAAATAGTTTGTCGCGAAAGGTGGGAGCCGCCACATCGAACACAACGCCGAGATAATCAGGCTTCTGCTCGCGAATCAGCTTCTTCACCATATTGGCGAAGAGATAGGGAACTTTTGTCGGGATAAGACCTTGAGGCGTCTGAGACTGCAAACGATCCATAGGGGCGTAGAAGGCGCGAAAGACGTAGCCCATCGCGTCAATTAGAAACAGCCGGGGACTGGAAGAAGGACTCATCGCGGATCGAGTGGAATATCCAGTATAGCAGAATGGAAATCGGAGCCGGGGCTAGCGCGCCACGACACTGCTTGCAGAGGATGCTGCGGATGTCTGCCCCGCCCATTCCAAGGAATTCGGCAAAGGCGCAAAATCACTTGGCGATGAGGGGCTGACGACCTGACCGGCCTGTGCCGGCGCCGGCGCCGTCTTGATCTGATTGATCTCCTGCAGTACGCGGGCCCACTGTTTTGAATGTTTTTTCGTTGCGTAGGCCGCATTCGTGTCAGCGTAGTAATCGAGAATATTTGCACGCAGCCCGGGTGAGATATCGCGGAATTGATTCTTATCCAAGCGATCGAGTAAATCGGCGTAAGTATCGTCAGCCAGCGGGTATTTACCCGGTTCCACCGATCCGCCTGTATCCAAGTTCGTGTTTGGAAGATTCAGGCCGCTCGGAACGCCTTTAAGATCGTGGGTATATTCATCAACGGCGGCGTTGAAGCTGGCCATAAACATATTTTCCGCCTGCGGCGTCGGCGTCTTGAAATCCAAGGTCTTCAGTGGGCCAATTTTAGGAATTATTCGAAATAGAAACGCGAGAATCCTCGTTCCGAGCCCTGGCTTTTCATATGTTTTGCCCCAGTTTTTTTCAAAACTTGAGCGAGACATTCGATAGACAAACTCATTCCTTGTCGCGGTGGGAAGTTCCTTCTGAATGTCGTTCTTCTTGGTTTGCCAGGCCAGACGCGTCGCCTTCGGAATTAACTTGCTGACGTCGTAGCGGTATGAGTTGACGGATTTGTCGAAATCACTGAAGACCGACTGCAACTCGATCGAATATGTGTCGCGAAAAGCGTGTTCCAGCAGTGGTTTCGCCACTTCAAATCCGATGAAATCGTGATAGGCATCGGAGGCGTAATGTTGACGGGCCACTTCCAATACATCGAAGCCAAATTCTGTCTTTAGATGCGCGGCGGGATTTTCATCGTAAGTCACGACGTCCCCGTACTTCTGCCGGAGTTTGGGATAAAGCATCGGCACCACACGATTCACAGCGATTCGGTGGCCGTTATTGTCGGCGCAGTAATGCGCGAGCGCACCGAGCGCGAATGCATATTCATTCAAATCCTTGGAGTCCCTCAGGAGTGCTTCGACGAAATCGGCGCTTCGAACGTAATGTACCAGGTCGCTGAAAAGATGGCTGCCATGCGGATAATATCCGAGATCTTGAATGATTGCCCCACCGTAGGCGTACCCGTGAGCTTGCCTGAGCTCATCGTGCGTTGAGCCGGGAAAGCGCTGCAACAGGAGGGGCCGGATTCCGGACTCCCAGCAAGAATCAATCACCGCTTCGTGAGCCAGCACCGCGTATGCCACGGCGCCAGGCGAGAAGAAACCGGACACCATTAGGAGGGCGCAAACGCTGGACAAGAATCGCCGGAGCATCGATTTGAGCCTCCGATTGCCGGTTTGATTTGGATACATTGCGTTGAGGTGCCAAGGTAGCCCGATTGGCACGGTCCTTGGTCGGGGAATCCAGTATAACAGACACCCGCTGCTGCCACTTTAAGCGGTAAATCGAAGTGTTTCGATCACTCAACACCAAGAAATCGATGGCTCTCAAAGAAATAGATAGCTTGACGCAAACGTAGCCGACGACTGAAGATGTTACCCATTTGGGGGAGCCAGCAAGCGCAAGAATTATCGCTGGCAGAGTGATTTTCGGTGTCACAATTCGCTCGGATAATTGCGTATTGCATTCGGGAGAGTCTAATGAGTCTTCATAGGCTGAAGTCTGCTTATATTGCTGCTACGATTTTCTCGTTATTCACGCTGCTGGCTCTGGCCGCGCCTCCCTCCGATGCGCAAACCTTTCGCGGAACGATCCTCGGAACCGTCACCGACGCCTCAGGCGCCGCGATCTCCGGAGCCACGGTGACAGCGAAGAATCAAGATACAGGCGTGATTCGCACGAGCGTCTCCACGTCCGACGGCACGTACCGCGTTCCCGAACTGCCGATCGGCATGTACACCGTGTCAATATCCATCGCGAATTTTGAGACCGCAGTCACAGGCAATGTGAAGGTAGACGTGGCTGGCGAGTCCCGCGTGGATGTCTCGCTCAAGCCAGGCGCCATGAGTCAGCAAGTTCGGGTACAGGGCGAAACTCTGCCTGAAATCGAGTCTACGTCGGACACGATCGGCGGAACGCTGGAATCGAAAACCGTCACCGATTTGCCGGTGAATGGCCGCGACTACACCAAGCTCATCTATCTCGTGCCCGGAGTTTCGGGTTCCCCAGATCAAATATCCGACTCGCCCGGCTCGTACGGAACCTTCTCTCTGAACGGCGCGCGCGGACGCGCGAACAATTTTTTGCTTGACGGCACAGACATGAACGACGGTTTCCGAAATGATCCGGCGATTAACGAAGCGGGTGTGTTTGGAACGCCGGCTACGATTCTGCCGGTTGAAGCCGTGCAGGAATTGCGTGTGCTTTCGAACTACGAGCCCGAATACGGACGAAACGCCGGCGCTGTCATCAACATCGTCACGAAAAGCGGATCAAATGCGTTGCACGGCTCCGGCGTCGAATTTTTCCGTGACGCCGCTACGGGCGCCAGGAACTACTTCAATTTCGACAACACGCCGAAGGCTCCCTTTTCGAACAACCAGTACGGAGGCTCGCTTGGCGGGCCGATCGTGAGAGACAAAACATTTTTCTTTCTGGATTATGAAGGGCAACACGAAAATGTCGGCTCTGTCAGCGAGGCGTGCGTTCCGGATCCCGCCCAGATCGCTGCGGATGGCGGCGCGACGAATCCCGTGATTGCCGCTCTTCTCGCGCGTAATCCGTGGCCCACTCCAAATATTTCCGGCGCCACGTCGGATGACAGCGATTGTCCAAACGGCCCCGATGTTTCGACTGTCAGCCCGTCCTATAACCATCTATCGAGCGCCATCGCGAAGATTGATCACAACTTCAACGCCAACAACATCCTCACCGGACGCTATTATTTCGGTGACAGCGTTCAGAGCTTCCCGTTGGCGCTAACCGGCGGCGGAATTCTGCCGGGATTCAACACCTATACTCCGACGCGCGTTCAACTCGTCTCGATCTCCTACGTTCGCGTCGTTTCGCCAACGCAGACGAATGAAGCGCGCTTGGGTTGGAACCGTTTTGCGGAAGGATTTTTCCCCGCGGATCGGAGCTTTCACCCCAGCAGCATCGGCCTTGACACCGGCACCGGCCAGGCGGATATGGGCTTGCCTGTGATTGATGTCGGCGGGTTTTCGCAACTGGGCGCAAACCACTCCGATCCGCGCGACCGCGTTGACACCAACTGGCATTTCATCGACAACTATTCCTGGACGTTGCGGAAACACGATTTGAAGTTCGGATACGAATTTCGCCGGACTTCCATCGCGCAATTCCTTGGGATTAGTTTCCGCGGCGAACTTGGTTTTAACGATTTGTCGGACTTCCTCGCGGGTAACGTGACAGGAGGCGGAGCTCAAGTTTCAGGAAACGCAACTCGCAATAGCGCGCAGAATTCCCATGGCCTCTACGTACAAGACAGTTTCCATCTGAGCCGGCGCTTTACGATTAACGCGGGCGTTCGCTGGGATTACATGGGCATCTACCATGTAAAGGACAACCTCCTGAGTAATTTTGACGCGTTTAACAATCTCGTCCTGGTGGGAACACCGACTCTTCCGCGGCTCTACAACCCTGACTACAAGAACTTCGCTCCTCGCGTAAGCGTTGCGTGGGATCCACTCGGGACGGGAAAGACTGTGCTCCGCGCCGGCTATGGCATATTTTTCGACTCGTTCTCGCAGGACATATTTATGGACCACTTGCCGTATAACAGCGTTTATGATCCCGGCCCCGCCTACAATCCGGTCGGACCGGCCACGATTTCTGCGAATGAATCACCCGTCGCGACGATTGTTTCGGGTCAACCGATATTTCCAGCCGGCGGTTTCGCGCCGACGGACGACGCATTCGGCGTCGATCGCCACATCCGCACGCCCTACATGGAAAACTTCAACTTAAACGTTCAGCAGGAAGTAGTGAAGAAAGTCGTCGTGCAAATCGGATATGTCGGCTCGGAAGGCCACAAGCTCTTCCGGTTCCGCGACATCAATCAGCCTACGCAAGGGCAGATATATGCCTCCGACCTAGCCAACAATGTCACGCTCGAATCCGAAGGCTTCTCGCCGAGCAATCCGTGCATCCCGGATGTCTCAATGATCGCTGGTTCGCCGGTCACCTGTTTAGCCGGAGTTTCGCGGGTAAATCCATTATATTTCTATATCAACCAGGAAGAGGCGTCCGCCAATTCGAACTACCATTCGCTTCAGTCCAGCATTCACCTAAATGACTGGCACAACTTGGATACCTCGTTCAGCTACGTCTGGTCGCATTCGATTGACAATGCCAGCGACAGCGAAGACTTCGAACCGAATGCCTCGCAGCCCAATGACAGCACCCGCGCGGATCTCGAGAGAGCGAACTCAAATTTCGATATTCGCAACCGGTTCGTGTGGAACTTTGTTTACCGCTTTCCCACCACCGAAGGAAGTTGGCAGCGCTTGCGGAATGGATGGGGAATCAACGGGATTATGAACGTGCAGACGGGCCAGCCGTTCCAGCTCAACTACAACTTCGAGGGTGACTACAGCGGTAGCGGCGAGTATTTCGATCGGCCTGACGTCGTCGGGCCGATCCAGTACAACTACCACGACCCGAACAATTTCCTGAACCTCACTTCATTTGCCGTTCTTTGTACGCCTCTTCCCATGACTCCCAACGGAACGAGCCTCATCGTGAACGAGACGGGAGACACGTCAGAACAGATGTGCACTCCAGGAACACGTCACTTCGGTAGCGAAGGTCGAGACTCGCTGCGCGCCGCCCCATTCAAACAGTTTGATTTTTCGGTCTTCAAGGACACGAAAATCACCGAGCGCGTAAATCTCCAGCTGCGTGCTGAGATTTACAACCTTTTCAATCATCCCAACTTCGCAAATCCCTTTCTTCCGGCATTTATTGCGGACGCGGCACAAAACGGCACGGATCCTGCCACTGGCCTGAGCGTCGGGCACTATGCGCTGGGCGCGACTGGCGACGTCGGAATCGGCAATCCATTTCTCGGCAGTGGCGGGCCTCGCGGAATTCAGCTCGGCGCGAAGGTATCGTTCTAGACCTATCAGGCTGTCTCAACAACATGGCGGCTGGGGTCGCAATACCCCTGCCCGCCATGGATTTTCGGACCGCTTTTACTCTTAGTCTGGGTTTGCTAGCCTCGTCCCTTGGCGGGGTTCATCCTCGGAAACCTATGACCCCGCTTGAAATATTCCGCACTGGCAATACGTAGATACCTATGGAGCGACGGAAATCACCCGAAGGCATGAGCGCAACGGACTTAGCGGCCGCATTGTCCCGTGTCCGCGAAGGGAATCCGGACGCCTGGGGCGAACTTTATCGCGACTATGCCCCGGCGATTTTCCGGTTCTGCCGGCGGGCCTTGCCGTCGCGTGAGGATGCTGAGGACGCGACCACCGAGATCTTTATGAAGGTGCGGCAGAAAATCGGCCAGTATGACGCTTCACGGCCATTCATAGCCTGGCTGTACAGGGTCGCAGCGAACCATTGCTGGGATCTCCTCCGGCGACGGCGTATCCGCCAGGATCTTGAAACCGGCGAAGTCGAGAACCTACCCCTCGAGCATCCCGACCCAAGCCAGCTCCAAAGGCTGCTCGAAGAGCATAGCGGCAAGGAAGTCCGCTCGGCGCTCGACAAGCTGCCGCCGCGGGCACGAATGGCGCTCGTCCTTCGCTATTACTCGGATATGAGTTACGAAGAAATTGCCGATTCGCTCGGTGTTCGACGAGCGTTCGTCGGCGTACTCCTATTGCGCGCACGGCACCAGCTCCGCAACATTCTTGGCGGGCACGATACGTTGGCACGCGCTGCTGCGCAAAAAGGATAAAGGCAATGGCTGAACATTTCGATGAAATGACGTGCCTGCTCTACCTCGAAGGCCAGCTCGAGCCGGAACGCGCCCAGGAGTTATCGGCGCACGTGAAGACGTGCACTCCCTGCGGCAGGCTTCTGCGGGCTCTCGAAGGAGAAGCCGTCTGGCTGCGCGAATCGCTCGAGGGCGATGACGATTCCGTGCCCGCCTATCTCCTCGCGCCGCCAAAGCGCGCCCCCGTTCCGTGGGGCTGGCTGATGACGCTCGGCTTCGGCGCGGCAGGCGTATATGGACTTTGGAGCGGAGTCGTCGAGCCGTGGCAGCGGCAGTTCAGCCAGGCCGGGTTCACCCAGGGAAATTTCATGGCCATGATTTTCTTTTCGAGCGCGTTCTGGAAAGGATGGGGAGAAATGCGAAGCCTGATTGAAATTCTTGCGACCTTTAGTCTTATGGCGGTCCTTGGTTTTCTGTTCCGGCACTCTTGGAAGCGCTGGGCCGCTTTCGGATTGGTGATGGGCGCGGTTGGATTTTCGCTGGCCCTATCACCGGCAGCCGCTGCTGGAGAAACCCACCACGGCGATCCCAATTACGTTCTCCCCGCCGGCCAGACCGTAAACACCGACCTCTTCGTCACCGCCCAGGCCACCCGCATTGATGGCGATGTAAACGGAGATCTCTATTCCTGGGGCCAGACACTCACGATAAATGGCCACATAACGGGCGATGTAATTTCGTGGGCCCAGGATGTCCGTGTCAACGGGCGAGTGGATGGCAACATCCGCAATTGGAGCCAGACTCTTTCGATTACCGGGACCGTTGCAAAGAACATCACGCTATTTGTACAAAGAATCGAAGTGGACCCCAAGGGCACCGTTGGCGGAAGTATTACGGCGTGGGCTCAGGAGATTCAGCTTGATGGCCCGGTTGCACGGGACCTGATGTGCCAGGCTGCAACGGTCGAGCTGAACAGCGCTCTCGGCGGAAACGTGAGGGTGAATAGCCACGACGTTGAAGTTGGTCCAAGCGCTGATCTGAAAGGTCGGCTGGTTTACCGCGGCGAGCGAGCGCCACAGATCGCTCCAGGCGCGAAAGTGGCCGGACCCGTGCGCGCGGAATATGAAGAGCGCGTACCCGCTTACAAAAAAACACGCACGTACGTTCACAAGGCTCTTTTTTGGGCTGCGACCCTTGTGTTCGGTTTGGTGTTGATGCTGATCGTGCCAGGATTTTTTGGAGACGTCGTTCGCACCACCAACCGTGCCTGGTCATCGTGCGGAATCGGGATGCTTGTACTTCCTGGAGTTGTTCTGGCCGCCGTGCTTGCGTGCATCACCATCGTTGGACTTGCAGTCGGCATCGTCACGATTTTGCTTTACCTGATTGCGCTCTTCAGCGCGCAAATTTTCGTCGGCACATGGATTGGAGACAAAATTCTTGGCGAAGGACTGAGCGTCGGAGCGATGCTGGGGCGCATGGCTATCGGCCTTCTAATTATTGACCTGCTTCGACTGATTCCCTGGGTAGGCGGTTTGGTCGGCTGGGTCGTACTCGTCTGGGGTTTGGGCGCGATTTCAATCACCATCTACAGGCGCGTGCACCCGGTCCTCACAGCCGCGACCAGCCCGGCGGCCTAGCGCACCACAGACTGTCTCCGCCGCGCGATCTCCGGTTGGAAATTTGGCGCTCCCTGAACGATTGATACCACATCGCTCGGAGAGCTCACGGGATTGACGATGTTGTTGAAAATCAGGCCTTTCACGCTCTCGGGTGTGCCCGGCGTTAATGTGGTCAACGTCGAATCGACGAACACAGTCTCCGCCGAAGTCACCACGTAGAAATTCGTAATCGCGGTCGGCGAAATATCCGTGAAGAGATTCGGCAGCGACGTCAACGTGAATGCTCCCGTGCCTGAGGTAGTAGCCAAGCCAACATTTGCGGTCCATTGCGATTGCCGCAAAATAAGCTGATCTGTTGAAATCGTGATGATGTCCGGCTGATTGGTCACCGGAGTCACGCTAATCGTATTCCCGCGAACAAGCACTTCTTGCCCCACCACCAAATCCGACGTGCTCGCAAACGTGTATCCCGACGGGATCGGTAAATCATCCGCATCAATCGAATATGTCGTCGGATTCTGAAGCGAAACCGTTGCCACGTTGTTCGCGAAAATTCCGTTGGTGGCCGGAGCCTGGCCGTGAATCACGAGAGTGAATTGCGGCGGGCTGAGCGTGAGGTTGGTTGCAGCGATCGTGCCCACGATCCCCGGTTCGCCGGAACTATCCTCGAATATGACGTCGTTCGCCTGATACGATCCGCTCCCGAGGACGTTGAGATCCGCGGAAATAAACTGGCCTGTCACCAGACAACCGAAATCGTCCGCGCTGCACAGCGTGGATGGAAATGAATACACCGTGCTCGACGTTGTTCCAATCGTGAGAGTCGCCCCATTCGTCGTCGTTATCGAGAATTGGTTCGAACCAATATTCGTAATCACACCGGCTACGTTATTGATCGGCAGCAATATCGAGGTGCTGCTAACGCTGGGAAGATCCAGGGCCGTCAACCCGAGGCTCGGATTAAATGAGAGGTCGGCTTGCAAGGAGTCGTTGACGCTCAACTCGAGTTCGACGCCAGCGGGCGTATTTGCCGTGAGCGCCACCGTCGGTGAAAGCGTGACGCTCGAGGTATCCAGGGCCGGTTGAACTTCGCAAATCGTCCCAACCGCGCAGCTTGCTACGCTCCCTGCGCCGTTGTAAATCGTCATATCTGGATTGGCGAATGTAACGTCCAGGCTCGTGTAGTTTCCCGTCGGCACACTGGTCGTCCCGATTATGGCGTTGTCGGTTTGGAGCTGGGTCAATTCGATCGTCCGTGGCAAGGAAATCAAAGACACATTACCCGGTTGCAGGACCGCGCCGGTAATCATGATACGAAAAGAAATCACGGTGATTCCGGAAGGCACGTTGTCGACGGTACCAATCGTAAAGGGAGACGTGATTGCCAATGTGAACGGAGCTGAACTGCCTGCACCGATTCCGCCGCCTTCGCCGATGCGTCGTGACCCGCATGCGCTGAGTACCACGAGTCCGCACAGCGCAATCGCCAGGAAGGCGCGTTCAATTCGCATTAAATAGTTGGTTCGCATCGAGGATTTCCTCAGGGATCAGTGTACCGCGCCAATCGGGGGCGCCGCGGATGCGCTTGCCCAGAAGGTCACTGCTGACGCCTTGAGCACGCCAAATCCGCGACGTTGAAACCTGCCGTCAGACGATAGCGAGCTTCTTGCCCACCCGTTCGAGGATCTCTAGCGCCCGCTCGAGGTCAGCGCGTTTATGCGTTGCAGTGACAATCGCCCGGAGACGCGCTTTGCCTTCTGCCACCGTTGGATAGCCAATCGCCGGTGCGAATACGCCCTCGGCAAAAAGTTCACGCCCGAATTCGAAGGCTTTCGCAGCCTCGCCGACGAGGATCGGTGTAATCGGTGTCTCACTGGGGCCAGTTTTGAACCCGAGTTTCTTCAATTTGCGCTTGAAAAACTTCGTGTTAGCCCAAAGCTTCTTGATGAGTTTGGCCCCGGCATCGGAATCGAGCAATTCAAACGCAGCTTGGCACGATGCCACCACGGATGGCGGGTGCGACGTCGAGAAAATGAACGGCCTAGCGCGGTGGTAGAGATAATCAATCAATTCGCGGGAGCCGCAAACATAGCCACCAAGTACTCCGATTGCCTTGCTCAGCGTCCCCACTTGAATATCCACGCGCCCGTGACAATTCTGGTGATCCACCGTTCCCCGTCCATTTCGCCCCAGCACGCCGGATGAATGCGCGTCGTCAACCATGGTGATGCAGTTGTACTTTTCGGCCAGCGTGCAAAGCCCGGGCAGATCGGCAATATCGCCATCCATCGAGAAGACCCCGTCGGTCACCAGCATCTTCTTCCCGTTCCAGTTTTCAGTTTCTTTCAGGACGCATTCGCAATCGTTCAAATCCTTGTGTTTGAAGACCTTGATCGTTGCTTTCGAAAGCCGGCAGCCGTCTATGATCGAGGCGTGATTCAACTCGTCCGAGATTATAAGGTCGTCCTTTCCAAGAACCGCGGAGACCGTCCCGGCATTCGCTGCGAATCCAGATTGAAAAACAACGCAAGCTTCCGTGTTCTTGAACCGCGCGATTTGCTCCTCGAGTTCCATATGAATCTTCATCGTCCCGGCGATGCTGCGGACAGCGCCCGAGCCCACGCCATATTTTCGAACAGCATCAATCGCCGCGCGTCGCATTTTGGGATGGGTCGCAAGTCCCAGGTAATTGTTGGACGCGAGGTTGATCACCTCTTTGCCATCCACCATGCACACCGGCTTTTGCTCACCATCGAGAATGCGCAAGCGGGTGTAGAGATGTTTCGCTTTCAAATCCTCTAGAGCGGCGTGCAAGTAATCAAGCTGGGGGCGTGCTGCGCTTGCCATAAATCCTCCCAAAGAACACGGAATCAGACTTCATTATAGGTCAACGAGCGCGACTAAGCGGGAACGCCATTCGGATAGAAAAGTATTTTGCCTGCCTGGCCTTTTTCGAGAAGCGAAAACGCATCGGAGAATTTGTCGAGCGGCATGCGCTCGTTGAACAGCGGATCAAGATTGAGTTTGCCGGATTTCAGCAACTCCGTCATCTGCACCCAGGTTTCGAACATTTTGCGGCCGTAGATACCGTGGACCGTCGCGCCCTTGAATATGATGTCTGCCACCAGATCGAATTCCACGGGCTGCGATGTGATTCCCAGCAATGACGCGCGTCCTCCCGGCCGCAGCATCTCAAATCCCTGCTGAATCGCCGACTCGTTGCCGCTCATCTCCAGCAGCACGTCCACTCCCTCGCCGTCAGTGGCTTCGCGCACCCGCTTGACAGGATCCACGGCCGCGGGATCGATCACTTCATCGGCGCCCATGATCTTGGCGAGTTCGCGCCGTCGAGGATTGACCTCCAACGCGAAAATCGGTGTAGCGCCGCATGCCCGCGCCACATTGATCCCCATCAACCCAATCGGCCCAGCGCCGGTAACCGCAACACTCTGCCCGGAAATTGGCCCGGAAAGCACCGTATGCACGGCATTCCCGAGCGGATCGAGAATCGCCGCGTAATGCTCCGGAATCGACGGGTCCACCTTCCAGATATTTTGCGCCGGGATGCGCACAAATTCAGCGAAACACCCATCCGCGTCAATCCCGATGATTTTCACGTTCCGGCAAAGATGCGCCTGGCCGACTCGGCACGGCCTGCAAACACCATCCGCGATATGCATCTCCGCGCTGACGAAATCCCCGGGCGCCACGCCCGACACGTCCGCGCCAATCTTCTCAACCACGCCGCAAAATTCATGCCCAAAGGTCAGCGGTGGGCGCAGCCTGGAGGCGGACCAGCGATCCCAATGGTAAATATGCAGATCCGTGCCGCAAATCGAAGCAGCACGCACGCGAACAAGCACATCGTTCGCTCCGATTTCGGGTATCGGAACGGTTTCCACTTGCGCGCCCGGCGCAGGCCGCGGCTTGCGCAAGGCTTTCATCGTTGCTGAGGGCATTGGGAAGAGACGGCGGCGTAGTCTTCATCCGCCGAATCCGCAATCGTAGCACACGGGGATGTGCGGGAAAACTTCACTCGGTCTCCCCGTTCACTTCCGTTACAATCACCGCCGCACACCGGGACCTCGACCGGTCGCTGCCTGAAAATACCGGGAGATACGATTTGAGCTTCGGTCAACGCCTCAAGGAAATCCGCGAGGGATTCGAGCGTTCCTTCTGGATCGCCAATTTCACCGAAATTTTCGAGCGCGTTGCGTATTACGCGACCACCGCGGTCCTCGCTGTCTATCTCAGCGAACAATTGCATTTTTCGAACGAGTTGACTGGCTGGCTTGTCGGCACGTTTGGTCTGGTCGTCTGGTTCCTGCCGATACTCGGAGGGACACTCGCAGACTGGTTCGGATTTCGCCGCGCGCTCATGCTCGCTTACCTGGTGATGACCGTCGGCTACTTCCTTCTCGGCTCGCTTTCGGCGCCGTGGATGGAGGGATTGCGGCACGCCATGACGGACAAGTGGCTGGTGTTCGCAATCCTAATGATTCCGGCGCTCGGGCCCGGCGTCGTGAAGCCGTGCGTCGCAGGAACCACCGCGCGTGCATCGGCCGAAAATGTGCGCTCGATCGGCTATTCGATTTACTACACCCTTGTGAACATCGGCGGCGCGCTCGGCCCAATCATGGCCTTCGTCGTACGCAAGCAGCTTGGACTCGGAATCGCAAGCGTGTTCCGTTTCGCGGCGCTCAGCGTGTTTCTGATGTTTTGGGTGACGCTCTTTTTTTATCGCGAGCCGGTGCGCTCAGGTGAACAGGCCGTGTCAAGCATTGGCGCTGCGATTAAAAACATGTTCGTTGTGCTGGGCAATTTCAAGTTCGTGCTGTTTCTTCTCATTTTTTCAGGCTTCTTTGTGATTTTTTGGCAACAGTATATTTCCGTGCCCTTGTTCATCCGTCGCTACGTGAATCCCGACGCCAATTTCGATCTCCTTCTCTCCATTGATCCGATTATCGTCATCTGCTGCCAAATTCTCGTCACTTACCTCACCAGAAAAATGCGCGCGTTCACGACGATGACGCTCGGATTTCTCATCACCAGCCTCGCCTGGATTTTGCTGGCGGTCCACCCGTCGATCGGAATGCTCGTCGCGACGCTAATCTGTGTCGCCATCGGCGAGATCACGCAGACGTCTCGCTATTATGAATACGTCTCGCGCCTTGCTCCTCCGGGCCAGCAGGGACTCTACATGGGCTATGCATTTCTGCCGATCGCCGTCGGCTACTTCATCGCAGGCCCGCTCGGCGGCTATTTGCTGCACCATTACGGAGAGATTCTTCACAAGCCTCAGCAAATGTGGTGGTGGATTGCGGGAATTGGAATCATCGCGACCCTTCTCATGTACGTCTACGATCTGATTTTCAAGCCCAGCTCACCGGCCGAATCTAAATGACGAAGTTTATTCCCGGGCTGATTGCCGGCATTCTCATTGCGATTTGTTCAGCAGCTCTCACTGCACAGAATCACAAGCCCGACATGCGCCCGACCGATAGCAAAGACTCGATTGCACGCGGTGAGTCTCTCTACAAAAGCCATTGCGCGATCTGCCACTTTGCCGCGAGCACCGAAAAGAAAATCGGTCCCGGACTCAAAGGATTTTCAAAGAGAGCGAAATTAGCGGATGGCACGAAGAACGACAATCAAAGCCTCGTAAAGTTGATTCAAAACGGCGGAAAGGATATGCCCCCATCGCGCGAGAATATGAATGATGCGCAACTCCGCGACTTACTAGCGTATTTAAGAACTCTTTGAGAGCTTAAAAAGCTACGCGACGAGCGCAAGCGCTTCGTCAGTTGTAATCAAATCGGCTTCGAGAGCTTTCAGTTCGTCGAGCACGCCACTTCCCGCCTTCACATCCAGCGTTTCGATCGCATCCTTCACGATGGAAACGCGATGCCCGCGTTGCAAAAGCCCCTTGGCTGCAAGCACAACGCAATATTCCGTAACCACGCCAAATACAACATAGCGAACGTCACCGAGCCTCTCGACGAGCGCATCCGCCTGCGGATTCGTGAACACATCGAGCTGCTGCTTTTCAAATATCACCTGCTGCAGCGAATTCAAATCTCGCGGCCAATCGAACCCAGCCGTATTTGGAACGCGTAGCGGATTGTCAGTCAATCCTTCCGCAACAATTCGCGCCCCCGGTGTATTCCGTATGCAATGCGGCCCAAACGTCTTGAACTCGGGATCGTCAGCCGCATGGTGGCACGCGCTCGACACCAGAAAAACATGACCGGATCGCGCCGCATCAACAAGCCGCTTCAAATTTGGAAGTGTTTTCTCCGCGCCCGGCACATACAGCGCGCCGCCCGGCAGCATAAAATCCGCCTGCGTATCCACTTCCCAGAACACAACGGACTTTGAGGCCATTCCATCAACCTTTCGGCTCGGCAAAAGTCGGTGACGTAAGTAGGTCGCGGCTTCGCTACGTCACCTTCGAGCGATGCACGCGCCGCTTGACTGTCTCGAGGAGCGCCTTCAAACGCGCCGTATATCGAACCGGATACGCAACATCGCGCCGCAACTGCCGGTAGCGATCGGGCAGTCGCGCCAGGCTCGCAACGCACCGTTCTCGCGCCTCCAGCGTCGTCTCGGATTTTGCAGCACGTTTTCCGCCAGACATTACTTGCACGAGCAAAGCCTCGCCATTTTTTTCTGGCTCTTCGCTCAACGCAATCTCATCCCCTGAATATTTCCCCGCGGCATCGGTCATTCGAAAAACTTGTTTCGCTCCCGGATACGTCACTTTAGCGGTCGTCAGCTTCGCCGCTCCTCTCACATTGCCATCGCGCTCCACCTCCACGAGTTTGTAAACGAGGCTCAAATGCGGAGAGTCTCCCGGCGTAGCCAGCGCTGTTCCAACTCCGAATGCGTCAATGGACGCGCCAGCCTTCAAGAGTGCCGCGATCTTGTCTTCGTCGAGATCGCCGGAAGCAAATATTTTCACGTCATTCCAGCCTGCCCGAACAAGCTCACGCCGGATCCACCGGCTATCTTTCACCAGATCTCCGCTGTCGAGACGCACTCCCGCGGGTTTGCGTCCCATCGCCAGAATTTCGCGCAGCGCGTTGTGAACGTCGTAGGTATCGAGGAGCAGCACGGCGTGATCCGGAAACGCATCAAGGAAGTGCCGGAACGCCAGCGCCTCGTTTTCGTGCGCCATCACCCACGAATGCGCTTGTGTGCCATACGTCTCCATGCCAAAGCGCTGCCCGGCAAGCACGTTTGAAGTACCCTGGCAGCCGCCAATCGACGCCGCGCGTGCCGCGAGTAAACTGGCCTGCGCGCCATGTGCGCGTCGAGCCCCGAATTCCACAACCGGACGTCCCTGCGCCGCCGTCACCACGCGCGCCGCCTTGCTCGCGATCATCGTTTGAAAGCTGATCGTCGCGAGCAGATACGTCTCCATGATCTGCCCTTCAATGATCGGAGCGGACACACGCAGAATCGGCTCGCCCGCAAATACCAGCGTGCCCTCGGGCATCGCCCAAACGTCTCCGGTGAAGCGAAACTTCGCCAGATAATCGAAAAATTCATCGCGAATATTTCGAAACACAGGATGCCGCCGCAAGAAATCAATTTCCGGCGCGGTGAAATTCACATTTTCGAGGAAATCGAGGCACTGCTCGAGGCCCGCGGCCACCAGATAGTTGCGGCGCTTGGGGAGATTTCGAACGAACAACTCAAACGTCGCGCGCGCGTCAAATCCGGTCTGCAGATAGCCTGCAGCCATCGTCAATTCGTATAAATCGGTCAGGAGACCGGAATATTCGCGGGTTGAAAGATCGGGTTCCATCGTCTATGCAGTTATTGGAATTAGCCTCGATCGCGTCGGATCGTCAGCCCACCGTCAACTACGAGTACTTGTCCGGTTGCATATTGTCCCGGCTCAAGAAAAAATCGCACAGCGCGCGCAATATCTTCCGGACGCCCAAATCTCGAAATCGCGCCGCTCGAAACGTAGCGATCGTATTTGCCCGCGCTTACGCTCGATTCGGCCATGCCTGCAACGGTCGCTCCGGGAGCGACCACGTTCACGGAAACCTTATTCCATTGCAACGCGAGAATTCGGGCACCATGTATCAGCGCGGCTTTTGGCGCAGCGTAAGCGACGCTTGACGCAAAAGGAGCCGTAGCTTGCATCGTCGATACCAGAACCAGATTGCCACCCGCACCCCGCGTTTCTCCCGAAGCTTCCATTGCCTCGCCCAGATCCTTCGCCAGCAGTACCGGGCCTATGTAATTGGATTCAAGTGAAGCGGTAATCGTCTCGCGGCTAAGCGATTCGAACGGCACGCGTGCCGGTTCCCCTGAGAAAATCGCCGCGCCGACAAGTGGCGCGCCGGAAGTTTTCACGGCGTCGAGGTAAGCTCCGCGAACCGCGGAATCCAGTATGTCCCCCGCAACAAAGTGCAGCTTCACGCCAAACTGTTCTTCAATCGCCCGCTGCAGCTTCCCGGCACGCTCGCCATTCGACCGGTAACCCACGATCACTCTCGCGCCTTCTCGCGCAAGCATAGCTACCAGCGCGCCGCCAAGTCCGCCCGTACCTCCGGCAACGACCACGGTGCGTCCAGCGAGCGATTTTTCAGGGAAATCGTAATGGAAACTGCGATATCGCTCGGCCAGGGACTCGTCCCAGTATGCTGAAGGCATGGCTCTCGGAGTCTCGCTCGGCGCTAGCAGTCCGGCAGAATAGGCGGACCTAAGTTTCCTGAATCTGAAATCAAATCAGAAGGCCGCGGAATTGCGGCGTTAGGTTGAAGTTAAAGACGAAACCCCCAAGCTGGCCTCCCGCGTCGCGGGCCGAGCCATGCCATGGGGGTTCGTCTCGAAATCTCAGCGCCGGTTGGACCCTACTTCAGTACGGCGTCTTTGAAAGCCTTGGATGCACGCAGCCGGACAACTGTTTTTGCCTTGATCTTGATCGCTTCGCCGGTTGCTGGGTTTCTTCCCATACGCGCCTTGCGATGAGCCTTTACTGCCCGTCCCAAACCAGGGATCACAAATTTTCCAGCGCCCTTCGTTTCTTTAATCGCGAGCTTGAACAGCTCGTCAAAAAACAGCATCGCGGTCTTCTTGGGAATTTCAACCTTTTCTGCCAGGTGTGCAACAATCTTGGACTTGCTCAGCGGATTTGCCATCGTGTTCCAGTTTCCTCCTCGGAAGTAGGTACTTTTTGTTATCCCGGTCCTGCCGAGATTCGCAAGGGACTATAGCTGCTGACCCACCTTTGCGCAAGCCAAAACGCAAAAAAGCCCCGGAAAACATGGATTTTGGCGTCGGACGGCGTGGAATGGCGGCGGCGTTACCCGCGAGCGAGTTGTTCGTAGAAAAGCGCGACAGACTTAATTCCGTTGAAATAATTTTCGAGCAGCAGGTGTTCATCCGGTGCGTGCGCATTTTCGTCGGGCAGTCCGAATCCAAGAAGCACGCACGGCACTTTGAACATGTCGTGAATCTGTGTCACCAGTGGTATCGAGCCGCCCTCGCGGATAAAGACGGCTTTTTTCCCGAAGCCCTGCTCAAGCGCATGAATCGCTGTCCGGAAAATTGGATGTTGGTACGGCGCGACCCACGGTTTACCCATGCTCAATACTTCAAAATTGCATTTCACCGTTTTTGGCAGCAATTTTCGCACTTGCTTCTCGACTAATTTTGCAATTTTCTGCGTGTCTTGATTTGGCACCAGTCGTGTCGAGAATTTAGCGTGAGCCGAAGATGGAATAACTGTTTTTGAGCCTTCGCCCATGTACCCGCCCCAGATTCCGTTTAACTCAAGCGTAGGTCGCGTCCATGTTTGCTCTGCGATCGTGTAACCTTTCTCGCCGCAAAGATCGGGCGCGCCCACCGTCTTGCGAAATTCCTTTTCTTTCCAGGGCAACGAATGGAGTGCCTTGCGTTCTTCCCGCGATATTTCCGCTACATCGTCGTAGAACCCCGGGATCGCTACGTGGAAATTTTTATCATGCAGCTTCGCAATCATCTCCGCGAGAATCGTAATCGGATTCGGCACTGCTCCGCCAAATGCGCCGGAATGCAAATCTTGCATCGGCCCGATAATTTCAACTTCGTAGTAATTCAATCCGCGTAGCCCGTATGTGATTGACGGCACGCCTTTCGCCAGCATGCTCGTGTCGGATACAACCAGAGCATCAGCCTTCAGCCTCTGTCGATTTTTTGCCACGAAATCCCAAAGACTCACGCTGCCGACTTCTTCTTCGCCTTCGACCATGACCTTCACGTTTAGAGGAAGCTTGCCCCCGGTCTTGAATAGCGCTTCCAGAGCCTTCAGATGGATGTGCACTTGGCCTTTATCATCAGCGGTTCCCCGGGCATAAAGATTGCCGTTACGCACAGCCGGCTCGAATGCTGGCGATGTCCAGAGATTGAGCGGCTCGGCAGGCTGCACATCGTAATGCCCATAGAACAAAATCGTTGGCTTCCCGGGCAGATGCTCCGATTCGGCGTAAACGATCGGGTGAAGTTTGGTGGGATGAACTTCAACTTTCAGCATGCCTGCGCTGCGCAGCTTGTCCGCGACCCACTGTGCCGCGTGTTCAATATCTTTCTTGTGTTCCGATTTGGTGCTGACGCTGGGGATGCGAAGGAATTCTTTTAGTTCTTCGAGATTTTGGTCGCGATTCTGTTCGATGTACTCAATCAGGGTCATCAAGCGGCTCCGCGAATTGGACACTCATTGGCAGCGTACGAGTATGGAAGCTTTCGACCAGCGATTGGTGTGCTTTAGGCGCAAGTCCTTCATTCTATGGAAGCAGCCCCCTTCCAGCAAGCACATTACGCTAGCCCGATACGCGACGTTTTGAGCACGCACTTGGAAACGATAGTTGACCCGGTTTCAGTCGAAAGGCACCATTGGTTTGTGACCACCGAAGCCACAAACATGACCAACCGCCGGAGCACCCGGGTCTTCACTCGTATTCCCGTGCGCGCAGCGGGGAAGAGCACCAACGGCAAAAAGTTTCGCGAGAATAGCCAGACGATTGTGGTCAATGCCCACGGTGGACTGATCTATTTGCAGGAAACCCTCGAACTCGGCGCCGACATTGTTCTGATCAATCCGGTGACGGAAGAAGAGCAGGAATGCCGGGTCGTTTATATCGGCGACATGTCAGATCGCGGGCATCGCATCGGCCTCGAATTCAATTCTCCGGCTCCCCACTTCTGGGGCGTAGATTTCACCCCAGGCGACTGGCCCGGCCGCGCCTCCGACGCCCCCATTCGATAATTTTGTTCGCCCTTCTTTCGCCTATATTCCGTAAGTTTTTGCAACCTGAATCCTATTGATTCCGCAGCACTTCCGACGGGCCTTACATCATGTGGATTTGCAGAGCTTCGTCAAATCTGCTAATGTAATCATGGAATTAAATACAAGAAGATGAATATTACGACATTGATAACAAACGGCCGAGCCGTCCGTACGCTCGTCACCCCCGCAAATTTGCGGAGTCCAGTACCAGCTCTCGGATCAATTTCTAATCGAGACTCAAAATTATTAGAAACGCCCGTAAGTGAAAGAAAACATGGAAGGGAGCAAATTCTAATCGAGACAAAATTGACCCCTCAACGAACGCGAAATTCGCTGATCGTGACAGTCTTAGAACATGAACTTCGCGGCCAGTTGAAAGGCGCGTGGGCCGCCTGAGCCGAATACGCCGCCCGCTGTCGAGACTGGTGTACCGAATTGCGACGAGAAGCTTGGATTGTTGGTATCGGGAACCAGAACGTTGAAGAACCCCGAATAGTCCGAGTTGCTTACGCCGAGAATGTTGGTCTTGTTGAATATGTTGAACGCCTCGCCGATCAGTTGAATCGTGTAGCGGTCATTGAAACGGAAATCGCGGGAGAGCCGGAAATCGAATGAATTGAATGTATCGTTAAAGCGGGCGCCCGGCGAAACGAGCGGCAGAAGCTCGCCATTTTCGCCGCCTGCCGCATTGATGGCCGAGAGCGCCGCGTTGAGTTCGGCGCCGGTGTGGAATTCGCGCCCGCCGGCGTTGCGGCTGAATTGCGGCACGCGCGTGGTGTTTCCGTTCACGTCGTCATACAAGATGTCCATCGGAACGCCGGAGGCATAAGTCCAAAGGGCGGAAAAACGGAAAGCGTAGGGCAAATCGACGACGCCTTGAAGGACGAGACGATGGCGCTGATCGTTCGGCGCGGGACCGTATTCCCGTCGCAGATCGGTGGGATCGACGGGCGCATAGCCAAATGGAATCTGATCGTAGTTGGCGTAATCGAAGGTCTTCGAGAGCGTATAGGCCGCGTGGAATTGATAGCGGCGCTCGAAGCGTTTATCCACGCTCAGCCAAAGCGCGTCGTAGTGCGTGTTGGCGCTGGATTGAAGATCCGTGATCGTTTCCGGGCCGCCTGAGTCTGGATTGAACACCGAGCCGATGGGAACGCCGATGATGAAGGCCGTGCCGAGATCGTGGATGCCATCCGCGCGCACAATCCAATTGCGCGCGAACGAGTACTGCACGCCCAGGTTGGTTTGCTGCACCATCGGATTCCGCATTCGATTGTCGATGATGTTGATGCCTTCGGCCGCGCCGCCAGCGCCAGGAATGATTGCACCGGTGAACGGATTCGAAAGCGTTGGCGCGCCTGGAAGAAACTGCCCCATGGGTCCGAGGTAGTCAATATTTCCTTCGCGCACATCTATTGGGAGCGCTTCGCCGTTCAATCCGCGTTCGAGCGAATCGATTTCGAGGGTAATCCTGTCGTAGTAAATTCCGTAGCCGCCGTGAACGCTGAACTTTGCATCCTTCGTTGCCCAGTTAAAGCCGACTCGAGGGCCGAAATTCTTGCTGGGCCTGTGCCGAGTGCCTTGCAGATATGGAAGCAGGATCGGATTGATTTGGCTGTAATACCCGACGTCGTTGGCGCCGGTATCGATTTCGTATCGAAGACCGAGATTCAGAGTGAACTGCGGGTGCACACGCCAATCGTCCTGAACATATGCGGCGAAGTGATTATTGTCGGTGTCAGGAATGATCAGAGCCGTCGTGGGAATGGCGCTGCGGATGGTCACAGCAAAGAGGAGATCTTCGTCATTTACGACGCCATCCCCGTTGTGATCGCCATCAGGAAAATTCTCAATGAATTCGATGGCCCCTGATTGAAACACGCCAAGGACGAAGTCGGCGCCGATGCGCTGATACTCTCCGCCGAATCCGATGTTGTGATTGCCGTGCACCCAGTCCCAGCTATCGTCGAACTGCTCGCGTTTCTGGCGCGTCTGCTGAGGAACGCGATACGAGGATCCGTCCGCGATGCTGGGGAAATCGAGTTCCGGCCCGGTCGCAATGGGATCCGTGGTGTTAATGAAATTGTTGAAGGCGAAGCTGTTGCGATTCAGCAGAGTGGAGCTTACGACGTGTGTCCAGGAAGCTACGAAATCCTGGAAATTGTTGCGAAGGTCTTGGCGCTCGGAGGCAGAGCCGATTGGAGCGCTGGTCAAAAAGCTAGCCGCACCGGTGGCCGCAAGGCGTTCGATGTAATAGTGCAGCGACAAAAAATCCTTGGAGGAAATTTGCCAGTCTCCGCGGAGTGTTCCGATGGGATCGTTTAGCGGTTCGGGAGCAAAAGAGTTCGTAATTGTTTGCGTGGCATCGTCGCGGGTTCCTACCAGCACACCGCCCAATTCATCGCGGTATTCAAACGCGCCGAACCACCAGACTCTGTCTTTTATGATTGCTCCGCCGAGGGTGCCGGAATATTGTTCGCGACGGAAAGGCGGCAGCTCGCCAGACGTGGAAGTTGGATTGAAAGTGGCGGGCAATGCCTGCAGGTCTTTGTCGCGTTCGTAAAAGGACGCGGAACCGTGAAGAGTGTTCGTACCGGATTTAGTCACGACATTTACGACCGAAGAGCCGGAGCGGCCCGTCTCTGCGGAGAAGCGGTTCGTGGCGATTTGAAATTCCTGCACCGCGTCTTCCGGAACGTTGACGAGCATGCCGCCCACGACGTCGTCGTTGTTGTCCATCCCATCAACGCTAACGTTGCCGCCGCGTCCGAGTTGGCCCGCGGAGGAAATCACGATCGTCTCGGCTTTGGTGGGATCGAAATTCGGGGCAATCGTATTGCCGGGCATCAGAAGCGACAATTCCAGAAAATTACGGCCATTGACGGGCAGATTGTCGATTTGGCGCGCGTTCACGACTCCGTCAACGACCGATGAGACGGTGTTGACCTGCGAGCCGACGTCCGAGTCCGTGATTTGAATCGTGGTTTTCGCAGAGGCCAAGCTGAGTTGGACTTTGAGATCGGCTTGTTGCCCGACTTCCAGACGGATTTCCGCCGTAAATACGCTGAACCCTTTTGCGGTGACGCGGACTTCATACTCGCCGGGAATGAGATCGTTAAGTACAAAAAGCCCGGAGCCATTTGTAACGGTCGTGCGTTCGACTCCGGTGGCCTTGCGAAGCGCGACAACCTCCGCTGCGTTCACGATGGCGCCTTGCGGATCGGCGACGTCGCCGTTCAAAACCGCGGTGCCCAATTCTTGCGCGCGCGCAGGAACAGCTAAGAAATTCGCTGATCCAAGGATTAGTAGGGGAATTAGTCGAGCCATTCCTATGTGGCCTGAAAAACGCGGCAATCGCATGCGCACACCCCTCCCAGGAGCTGTGAAATAAAAGTTGCAGAAAACTCTTGCGGCGCCACCACACCCAGTGCACACCGAGAGTGTGCAGCAATTTGAACGGCCCGTTGATGAAACGCAATAGCAAGAAAATACTAGCCAGCACCGCGATGGACATTTCGCGCGGACCGGCTTTCGTGCGCCCATGTGCTGGACGGCCGCTGTGGCTGCGATTTATGCTGTTCCCGCGAGCAAGCGGGCGGCGCACTGGAGCCACATATGGAACTCCGAAAAAATACTGTGATTAGTGTCGCGATTGGGGTGGCGATTCTGGCCGTATACGCGGGAGTGATTCCACGATCGGTTGCGTTGGATCAGAATCCTAAGAATGTTCGCAGCAGAATTTCGATTTTTGACCTCGAGAGCAAGAAAACTGCAGTTTTGTACTCAGAGGATAAGCTGTGGGAAGCGCCGAACTGGTCACCGGACGGAAAATATTTGTTAGCGAACTCTGGCGGCAAGCTTTACAGCTTCGCGCTCGATGGTGGAGTGGAAGTGCAACCTGAAAAGCTGACGCTCGACGACGCCTACCAATGCAATAACGACCACGGCATTTCGCCGAGCGGCAAACTGCTGGCATTTTCGGCCACGAATGGCGACGCGAAGGGATCACAAGTGTTTGTGGCCGCCGCGAGCGGCGCGAGCGCGCGACTGATTACCGAAAATGTGCCGAGCTATTTTCATTCCTGGTCGCCGGATGGAAATTGGCTCGCGTTTGTGGGTCAGAGGAGCGGCAATTTCAATCTCTTTCGCATTCGAGCGACCGGCGGCCCAGAGGAACGGCTGACTTCCGCTTCTGCTTATGATGATGGTCCCGACTATTCACCCGACGGACAATGGATTTACTTCAATTCGAATCGCTCCGGCAGTTGGGACATCTGGCGAATGCCGGCGGAGGGCGCGGGTCCAGGCGATGCGAAAGCCGAACGCGTGACCAGCGACCCGATGGAAGATTGGTTTCCGCATCCATCGCCGGATGGGAATTGGCTGGTGTTCTTGTCGTTTCCGAAAGGCACGCCTGGGCACGACGTCAAAACGAGTGTTGAGATTCGGATGATTCGATTGCGTTCGGGTGCGCCGCTTAGCGCGAAACCCGCGAAGAATAAATCGATTCAAGTGCTGACTTCGTTCTTCGGCGGACAAGGAACGATCAATGTGAATTCCTGGTCACCTGATTCGAAGAAATTTGCTTTTGTGAGCTACGAGGTGCTGCCGTAAATTCTGCGGTCAATATTTCCCGCGATTCGATGAATCGTATGGGCTTCTTTAATTGCTCTTGCGAGGAAGGACGGAGCAAGCGGTGATCGGACGACGGGAATTTCTGGCTTCAACAATTGCGGCAGTTGGGTCGGTCGGCAGTCTTAACTTTGCGCAAATGCACCGGCGACCTCTTGGAGTTCAACTCTATACAGTGCGCGCGCAGGCCGCGGCGGATCTTCCCGGTGTCCTCGCGGCGATTCGTCAGATCGGCTACGAAGAAGTCGAAACGTATTGGAATGTCTATTCTCGGCCGGCTGCCGAGTTGAAGCGGATCATTCAGGATCACGGTTTGCGCGTCCCGAGCGGGCATTTCGATTATGACGGACTCGAAGCGAAGATCGATTACGCGAAAGCCCTCGGCGTGGAATATATGATTTGCCCGATGCTGCCCAAAGCGATGTGGATGTCGCTCGACGGGTTCAAGCAGGCAGCCGATCAATACAACAGATGGGGAGAGCAGGTGAAGCGCTCAGGAATGCGCTTCGGCTTTCACAATCACAATTATGAATTTCGCCGATTCGGCAACACGACAGGATTTGATGCGCTGATTTCGCGGGCCGACGCGAATCTAGTCTGCATGGAGATGGATTGCTACTGGATCGTGCAGGCGGGACAGGACCCGGTGGAAATGTTCAAAAGGCTGGGGAGCCGTATTCAATTGCTGCATTTGAAGGATCGCAAGGCGGGATTCCCGGCGTCGCAGGATTTGAACGAGCAGGCTAAGCATTTCGCTCCGGTCGGCGACGGGACGCTTGATTGGAAAGCGATTCTGCAAACCGCGGAAGTGAACGGCGTCCGTCATGTGTTTGTTGAGAAGGATTCGGGAGAGCCGCCGCCGATAGAAGCGCTGCGCATTAGCTATCAGAATCTCGAGCGCCTTTTGTGATTTCGGCGAGTTAGATTCAGGGGAGCTGCCTGGATTGATGGCACCAGCAGTCAATTGTTGTTGAGTTACCAGAGGCGGGAGCCTCCGGGCTCTGAGGGAAATTTTCGGGGCACGTTACTTTTTGCCGCTGGGCAACGATCGCTGCAAAACGACAATGAACCCGATGATGGATTTGGTGGCGTTACCTCAGATCGCCGCGGTTCAAACACTCAAGGCATCGCTGTAACGCGGGGTGGTCGTAAGCTACAATGAGAAATCCGCGCGTCGGAGGGGTGGGTGAGTGGTTGAAACCGGCGGTCTTGAAAACCGTTAGGCCTCAAAAGGGTCTCGTGGGTTCGAATCCCACCCCCTCCGCCACGTAGTCGGGAGTTTTCTCTCTGGATCCATTTGCAAGCCGAAAAGTCGCGATTTCCGGCCGAAGATAGTAATTCTTAGTTTAGTTCCGAATCCTCTGCGAGACGACTGCGGAAATTACAATGGTGACGGCGAGCGTGCCGTCGTGATCACGGCGGTTCGTGGATCGCGCCGCTCCGCGATGCTGAGCGTAGCCGAGTGCCGAGTGAGGCCGCTTCGCTACTTCTCCACGACGTCCAGCGGAACGCTCTGCGTGTCGGCGGAACTTGGGCCGACCATGATGTCGAATACGCCCCGCTCGACGACCCTGTGCATATCCACGTCGAACATAGAAAGTGCTCTCGGCGTCAGAGTAAACGTTACCGTGGTCTTCTGTCCGGGCTTGAGGCTCACACGCTGGAAACCGCGCAGCGCCATCACCGGCCGCGTGACAGACGCCACTCTCTGGTGGATATACATCTCCGCTACTTCGTCACCTTGGCGATTGCCTGCATTGGTCACGCCCACGCTCACTGTCGCCGTCCCACCTTGGCCAATCGTCCTTGGTTCCACGCGTAGATTGTCGAATTTGAAGGTCGTATAGCTGAGGCCGTAGCCGAACGGAAACAAAGGCCTGTTGTCTACGAACTCGTAGCTCCGGTTTCGCGAGGGCTTGTGATCGTAATAATCCGGAAGCTGGCCGACTGACCTCGGAAACGTGACTGGCAGTTTCCCTCCCGGGTTCACGTCGCCGAACAGCACATCCGCAGCCGCCGTGCCTCCCTGTTCTCCTAGGTACCATCCCTCGAGGATCGCCGGTACATGCGCCGCGGTGTAATTGATCGAAAGCGGGCGGCCGTTGACCAGTAGGACCACCGTGGGAGTTCCTGTTTCCACGATCGATTTCACGAGTTCCGTCTGTGCCCCAAGCATATCGAGTGAGTCGCGGTCGCCCAAATGTTTTTCGGCCCACGCTTCGCGAGTGGTTCCTTCGTTATCTCCGACAACGACAATCGCCACATCGGCCTTCTTCGCCATTTCAGTCGCTGCGCGGATGCTGTCAGTTTGTTTTGCCGGATCGGCGAGCTTGACGTCGGGCGCATACCATTCCGACCAGTCGTGCTTTGGCGTTGCTGTAATCTCGCAGCCCTCTGCGTAGAGCACTTTCGCGTTAGGCACCACGCGATGGCGGATTCCTTCCAGTATGCTGATGCTGTTGCCCGGCCCGGGATCGCGGCTATACCCACCCAAATGTACGTCGACAGCATCGGGCCCGATCACGGCAATGGTCTTGAGTTTCGTCAAATCCAGCGGCAACAGATTGTTGTCATTCTTAAGCAAAACGATGGCCTCCCGCGCAGCTTTCAGCGCCAGCTCTTTATGCGCAGGGCTGTTCGTAATTTTTTCAGCGTAGTCGGGGTTTACATAAGGGTGATCGAACAATCCCAGACGGAATTTTGCGGCGAGGATTCGCGAAGCCGCCGCGTCCACTTCGCTCTCCGGGACAATTCCCCCCTTAACCTGCTCGAGCAACGTGCGATACACAGAGCCGTCCGACAAATCGTAGTCCACACCCGCAGCGAGCGCTTCTCGCGCCGCTTGGGCAAAGTCGGCAGCGACATGGTGCGTTTCCGCGAGCATTTGCAACGCACCTCCGTCCGATGTCACGTATCCCTGGAAGCCCCACTCCCCGCGCAGCACGGAGCCCAGCAGCCAATGATTCACGTGTGATGGAATGCCATCAATTTCATTGTAGGAAGCCATCACGCTTCCCACATGCGCTTCCTCGACTGCCGCTTGGAAGGGTTCGAAGAAGGACTCGCGCAGAATGCGTTCTGAGATGTTCGATGGAGCGGTGTTTCTCCCGCCTTCCATCTGCCCATGAACGAAGTGTTTTGCTGTGGCCATCACATGATGGCGGTCGATTATGAAGTTCGGGCCTTGCAACCCCTCGATAGCCGCTACTCCCATCCGCGATACGAGGTACGGATCTTCGCCGTAGGTTTCCTCAGTGCGGCCCCAGCGCGGGTCTCGCGCTAGGTCCAGCACGGGCGTGAAGGCCTGATCGCCGCCAGCAGATCCCATCTCGTCCCCAGCAGCCGTGAATACCTGCTTCGTAAGCTGCGTATCCCAAGTGCTGGCGAGCCCGATGACTTGCGGGAAATTGGTGCTTCCGTACTCCATGAAACCGTGCAGGGCCTCTCCCTGAAAGATCACTGGGATGCCGAGCCGGGTCTTCTCGATTTGATATCGCTGCACGGCATTGCGAAACACGGCCATATCGTGCGGACCGAGGTGAGAATTGATGTCGGAGGTCTCCCGGTACAAAGCAGAGGCCTGATCGTCTTTGAATTCGCCCGTGGCATCAAGCAGGTGATTGCCGGGTCCGCGGGTGAGCTGGTCAAGCTTTTCTTCGAGCGTCATTCGTTTCAGCAAATCCGCCACGCGCTGTTCAAGCGCAAGGTTCGGATTGCGATAATCGGGCAATGCTTCCTGCGCCGGGGCGCTCGATAGAACGGACAAAGCGATAACAAAACAGCAGAGATAACGCACGATGGCTTTCCCTCGCACTGTATTCTTGCGATTTGGCTTACAGGATTCGCGCACGTCGTACACGCATTCGATGAAAGCATGGGCATCGACCTTTAGCAACTGTCCACCAACTGGGGCCGATATCATGACGATTCATCCGGCGCGTTTGCTTTGCAGCGAAGCCATCGTGACCGTCTCTTCTCCGCGAGATGATTTGGATAGGTGCTCTGAGTTTTCTCCTCATTCGAATTGTCGCCATGGCGTGAACGCCGTGGTCGACTCGACTGGAGTAGGGCAACGACCGTGCCAAACTGGTGAGATCGTAAATGCTGGAAAACAAAGGCAGACTGCGAGTGCGATGCACTCACCGATGCCGTTCGGGTGGACGTGATGTCGTTATCCTGACAGCAGGAGTAGCAACACAATCTTGACTGGGAGGGTAAGGGACGTGTCTTCTGCGGCTTCTGGGGATGCTCATGAGAGCGATAGCACTACGTCGCAAATTGAACATGAATTGCTATGGCCGCACTCACCGGCCCGAATCTGCGGTACGGTTACGAGATAGATACAGTTGCCTGAAATTTCCGCCCGGACTAGGATATTGCCCCTCTCACGATCGCCGCAGCGAAATATGCGACGGAGGAGTCTCCTGTGAGGATCACTTACGGACCAGGTCGCGTGTTGGTGTTGGCCGGAGTCTTGTTGTGCGGAGCACGCACAGCTCTTGCGCAGACCGAGACAACACCCAGTTCGAGCACTCCAGGCCAAGCGATACCCGGAACCGGTGGAGTGAGCCCGTTCGCGGGGAGTGTGCCTTCAAAGCTGGTTCCTGGCGTGATGCCGCTTTCGTTGCATGAGGCCATCGAGCGCGGATTGAAACAAAATCTTGGGCTGCTGCTGTCGAATGCAGATATCCGTTCGGCCAGCGGCCAGCGCTGGGAACAATTGAGTGCTCTCTTGCCGCACGTGAATGCGGAGCCCTATGTCGCTGAATCGAAAATCAATCTCGCCGAACTCGGTTTTACAAGCATTGGCGGAATCCAAATACCGCCATCCGTCGGCCCCTTTTCATATTTTGACGCCCGCGCGACGGTGACTCAGTCATTGTTTGATTGGAAGTCCATAAACGCCACTCGTGCGGCCAGCCAGAGCCTGAAGTCCGCTGAATATACCAATAAAGATGCACGCGATCTCGTTGTCCTCGCTGTGGGCTATACCTACTTGCAGGCCATCGCCGACGAAGCCCGCATCGAAACGGCGGAAGCGCAAGTGAAGACGGCGCAGGCACTCCACGATCAAGCTGCGAACCAGTTGAATGCAGGTACGTCGCCGGAAATCGATGAGCTGCGCGCCAAAGTCGAACTCCAGACGCGCCAGCAGCAGTTGATTCAGGCAAAGAACAACTTCGCCATCCAAAAGCTGACCGTAGCACGCGTGATCGGCCTGGCTCCCGGTCAGGAATTCGACTTGACGGACAAATCACCCTACCAACCGTTTGAGGGCATCACAGTTGATGAGGCTTTGAAACGCGCATACGCTTCGCGTTCCGATTACCAAGCGGCCATAACTGATATCCGAGCGGCCGAATTCTTACGGAAAGCTGCCGTGGCGGGCTATCTCCCGTCGCTTTCTTTTAACGCGGACTACGGCACGGCAGGTAGCCATCCCTCGACGGCGACGCAAGTTTCGGACGTGCGCGGAACGCTGACGATTCCTATCTTTCAGGGAGGAAGCGTTCACGGCGACGTTTTGCAGGCTGATGCGAGACTCGAGCAGAGCCGCGAACGCCTGGATAGTCTCCGCGCGCAGATCGACTCGGATGTTCGCGCGGCTCTGCTGAACCTTCAATCGTCGGCAGAACAAGTCAATGTCGCGCGCAGCAATATTGATTTGGCGGAAGAGACGCTGCTTCGGTCGCGCAATCGCTTTTCCGCGGGTGTCACCGACACGGTGGAGGTGGTGCAATCGCAAGAGGCCGTGGCGAGCGCCCATGAACAGTACATTTCCAGTCTCTACAGTTACAATTTTGCAAAAATTTCCTTGGCTCGCGCTCTGGGGGTTGCTGAAGAGAGCGTCAAGGAATATTTCAAAGGAAAATAAACATGGCGGACGAGAACGCACCGCGTTCCGTGCCTGGCGCGGGCAAAGAATCCACAATCGAGCCGTCGCCTTTGACGAATACAGTGTATTCGCCGCCGGCGTACCGCAGTCCCAAGCGCCGCAGATACATTTTGATTGTGGTCGCCGTCCTGGTGCTGATCGTTGGCGGCATGTTTTTGTGGCGCTACTTCAGCAGTTATGAATCAACCGACGACGCCCAGGCGGATGTTCACCTATATCCCGTCAGCGCGCGCGTTTCTGGCTATGTGGTGAAGGTCAACGTTGGGGACAACCAATGGGTGCAGCAGGGTGCCGTTCTGGTGGAGATCGACCCGAAGGACTATGAGGTTGCTGTGGCGCAGGCGCAGGCCAATCTTGATAGCGCGATAGCGACAGCCGAATCGTTGAATATCACCGTTCCCATTACTTCGGTGAACACTTCGAGCCAGCTGAAGTTCACGGTGTCGGACATCGACAATGCCAACGCCGGAGTGATCGCCGCTGAGAGGCAACTCACGGCCGCCCATGCTCAATTGGAGGCGGCCGAAGCAAATAATGTAAGAGCGCAAGACGATCTCCATCGCTACAAGCTTCTGGTCGACACTCGGGACGTGTCCCAGCAGATTTACGATCAAGCGTTGGCCACGGCTAAATCCAGCGCCGCGTCAGTGGCAGCAGCCCTTGCCAATGAGTCCGCCGCGCAACAATTCGTGCAACAAGCCAAAAGCCGCCTGGTGCAAGCGGATGCGAATCACCAATCCGCGGAGACGGGTCCGCAACAGGTGTCGTCCACCCGAGCTCGAGTGCGCGCGGCGATCGCCGATGTGGAACAAAGGCGGGCGCTTCTCGAGCAAGCTGAGCTGAACCTCCAGTACACCAAAATCGTTGCGCCAATTACGGGTGAGGTGAACAAAACGGTTGTCGTCGGACTAAATGTCCAACCCGGACAGCAACTCTTAACCGTGGTGCCTCTCGATGAGGTGTGGGTCACCGCCAATTTCAAAGAGACACAGCTGAGGCGCATGCGAGTGGGACAGAAAGCGGAAATACATGTGGATTCGAACGGCCGGAAATTAAAGGGCCACGTAGACAGCATCGCGGGAGCAACGGGCCCTAGCTTCAGTTTGCTTCCCCCGGAGAATGCTACCGGCAACTACGTGAAAATCGTTCAAAGGATTCCGGTAAAGATCATTCTCGATCCGGGCGAGAACCAGGATCGTGTCCTTCGTCCAGGCATGAACGTGGTGCCGGACGTCTACCTCCAATGAGTTCCGCTGCTCCGACAATCGACCAGGAAACTTGGCGTCCCGAATACAATCCTTGGCTGATTGCTGTTGTCGTGGCGCTGGCAGCTTTTATGGAGGTCCTCGACACGAGCATAGCCAACGTGGCTCTGCCATACATGGCCGGGAACCTGGGCGCGAGCAACGATCAGAGTACGTGGGTGTTGACTTCTTATCTGGTCTCGAACGCCATCATCCTACCAATCAGCGGCTGGCTCGCGGGGGCCTTGGGGCGGAAGCGCTTCTTCATGGGCTGTTTGGGTATATTCACCGTGAGCTCTTTGCTTTGCGGGATAGCGCCGAGTCTCGGACTTCTTCTTCTTTTCCGTGTGCTGCAAGGAGCGGGTGGCGGAGGGCTGCAGCCGATGGCTCAGGCCATTCTCGCAGACACTTTTCCGCCGCATCAGCGAGGTTTGGCGTTCGCGTTGTATGGAATTACGGCGGTCACCGCACCTACGATCGGACCAACCTTGGGCGGTTGGATCACCTTTAACTATTCCTGGCGGTGGATATTTTTTATCAATCTCCCGGTCGGAATAGCTACATGGTTTCTGGTGCGCCGATTTGTCGAAGATCCGCCGTATTTAACCCGGCTTAAGTCGGCCGGAGTTAAATTGGACTACGTTGGTATCGGTCTTCTGGCTCTAGGTGTCGGAGCGTTGCAAGTGCTGCTCGACAAGGGGCAGGAAGATGATTGGTTTGGTTCGCACTTCATTACGACCTTGATCGTTGTGGCGACCGTATGCCTGATCTCGCTGGTTATCTGGGAGTGGTTTCAAAAGGCGCCGATCATTGATGTCCGCATGTTCAAGAGCTTCAACTTCGCCAGTGCGAGCTTGATGATGTTCATACTGGGAATTTTGTTGTTCAGCAGCCTGGTGCTGATGCCGCAGTTCCTCCAGACGCTTTTGGGCTACACGTCGCAACTGGCCGGACTTGCGCTTTCGGCCGGAGGCCTAGTTTTGTTATTTGAAATGCCGATCATGGGCAAACTCACGACGATGATCCAGGCGCGCTACCTGATTGCATTCGGCTGGCTATCCTTGTCAGTCGCGATGTTCTATTCCACGAAGCGGATTGATTTACAGATTAGCTTCGGCGCCGCCACATGGTTGCGCATCACCCAGGTAATCGGCTTGGGGTTTCTCTTCGTGCCTATTACGCTTGTGGCTTACATCGGAATTTCGCCGGAGAAGAACAACGCGGTCGCGGGGATCATCAATTTCATGCGCAATATGGGAAGCAGCGTCGGAACCTCATTGGTTACCACATTGGTCGCGCGACGCTCGCAATTCCATCAAGAGATTTTGGGCGACTACGTTCGTGCCGGAAACTCGAATTTGCAAAACACTGTCAACGGCTTGACCCAGCGTCTGGCTGACTCGGGGTTCAGCGCCCATGATGCACAGGTGCATGCGTATGCCAGGATCTATCAAGAGGTCCAAGCGCAGGCGGCGAGCATGGCGTACATTGATACTTTTATGGTGCTCGCGGTTGGGGCAGCGATCATGTTTTGTCTGACTTTTGCTTTGAAAAAGAATAACCCCGGGGGCGGCGGGGCGGTGGAGGTAGGTTAAGCGATGTCGAATGTTATGCAAGATGTCGAATGATATGCAATAGCATGGAGCGCAGCGAGTATTTTCCGTAGGGGCCCAAATGGTCAAAATCATCACAATTGAACGTGAGTACGGAAGCGGCGGTGGCGAAATCGCTCAATTGCTTGCTTCGCAGCTAGGCTGGAAGCTTTGGGATCAGCAGTTGACCGAAGAGATCGCCAGGCTCGCGAATTGCCCCAAAGCTGTCGTCGAGGTTCGAGAGGAGCGCACCGATCCACTGTACTATCGCCTCTTCAAATCCTTTCTACGCGGAAGTTATGAAGGCAGTCTCAATGCGCACAAGCTCAACGTAGTTGACAGCGAAAGCATTTTGAAGATTACAGAGCGGGTTGTTCAGCACGCCGCAAAGTCCGGAAACTCCGTCATCGTCGGAAGAGGTTCGCAGCATTTTCTCAGGAATCGTCCAGATACGCTCCGTGTATTCCTTTACGCTCCGAGAGAGAACAAAGTGCGGCGTCTCTTGGCTCGCGGCAAGAGCGAGGAGGAAGCTCAGCAGCTCGTTGATACAGTTGACGGCGAGCGCCACGATTTCATCAAGAAGTATTTCCACGTCGAATGGCCTGACCGCTCCGTTTACCACACCATGATTAACACCGCGATCGGCGATCGGGCCGTCGTTCAAATGATTCTGGATTTCATGAATGCCCTCGACGCAGTGGTGACTCGCACCGCGTCGTGATAAGTGATCGGGCCGCATCCTATCTTTCCCGCGACTGCGATTTACGACCGCCCCGTGATGCAAGGTGGATATCGCCGGCGGAACGTGATTACCTTGGATCGACGATCGGGATGTCGAATCGGCTTTCGACTCTTGATGCAGTCTTTTCGACTGTGTCGAACAGTACAGAGTTAATTCCTAAGCGGGCGGCCGCCTCGACGTTTTCGGCGCGATCATCCAGGTACAAGATGTCTTGCGGGGCCGCTTTGAGCAGTTCGAGGCTATTTCGATAGATCGCCAGCTCCGGCTTTATGGACCCGTAGTCGCAGGAATAAATCAGGTGTTCAAATGTAGAGAGTCTCGGGAAGCACTTGGTCACATGGCGACTGAGCTCGAGCGGCATGTTTGAGAGAAGGCTCAAGGGGAAGCCTTCACGGTGCAGCAACTCTACCCACTGCACAGCGCCTTGATTTGGTCGCGTGATACTTTCGCTATCGAGCTTGATTAGCGTCGCTATCTGATCTCCGCTCAAATCCAGTTCTTGTTGGCCAGCAACCGCTGACCAGTAGGCAGGTCCATCGATATCACCCCGGTCATACGGCGGCCGTAGCTTCCAGTAAAGTTCGCTGAATCGCTCATCCGGCACGCCACTGACGAGCGCCATACCTTTCATATCCTCCGGCGTTTGCTCTAGGCAAAGAACGTTACCGTAATCGAAGACGACTGCCCGAACCGGACGCTTTTGCGAAAGAGCTTGAACGGTGCTAGGTTTGGCAGTATCATGCATAACTCGGATGATACACGTAAATACGTGCACAAACAAGCGCATTCGTGTAGAGCGGCTAAAATGAAACCAGAACCGGAAACAGACCAAGTCGCCCTAAAGGAAGAGCGTCACCAGTACATCTTGGAGCTCCTCGGGAGCGAGGGTCGAGTCCTCGCCGCGGACCTTAGTAGTCGATACAGGGTCTCCGAAGATACGATTCGTCGCGATTTGCGCGAATTGGCGCGTTCGGGGAAAATCCAACGGGTACACGGAGGCGCCCTGCCTCGCCGTGCTGAGGCCGTTTCTTTCGCGTCTCGTCAACAAATCGACCCGGAGAGCAAGATCGGAATTGCTCGAGCGGCGGCTGACATGATCCAAGACGGTCAGGTGGTGCTGATTGATGGAGGCACCACTAATCTAAGAATTGCTTCCTACCTTTCAAGAGAGCGTTCGGCATCAATTGTTACCAACAGCCCGCCGCTTGCGCTGGCGTTGGCAGATCATCCGAAGTTGAGCGTGGTGGTGCTCGGAGGAAATTTTCTTAAAGAGGCGCGGGTCACGGCCGGCGTCGACACCATTCGGGTAATCGAATCCATCCGCGCTGATCTGTGTTTTCTCGGAATGTGCAGTTTGCACCCGGAAGTCGGAATAACCGTCGGCGACCTGGAAGAAGCGTACGTGAAGAAAGCGATGATAGGGGCTTCAACGGAAGTGGTCGGCCTGATTTCACGTGGGAAAATGGGGACATCTCTGCCTTACGTAGTCGGTCCTGCTTCCCGACTGACACGTTTGATCACCGACGCATCGGACGAAGATGTCCTGAATCCCTACCGCTCCCAAGGCATAGAAGTTACAAGTACGTAAGCCGAACCGGTTCGACGCTTCTATAGGTACGCGGTCGACATATAACGGACCGGGCCAAGGGTCTATGCTGCGCGATCAACGGGTTCATGCACGCGATTGCATACCGTCTTCACTCGAGGAAATTTTTCATGCATGAATTCCACTACGCTAAGGAACACGTAATAGCTCAAACCGTTCATAAGGCTTTCCGACTGATAAAGAGGTCTTTGCTGGCGGGACTGCTGGTAGCGAGCGCGCTCAAAGCACAACAAAGTTCGCCTCCTGCGCAGACGTGGGTTGGCGTGGTACGCACAGCTGCCGGCGAACCAGTGGCCGGAGCGAAGGTAACGGTCTTCACATCCGGCGCCAAAAAGAACCCAACCACAATTACGGGAGCCGATGGAAAGTTTTCGATTGCGGGCATTACACCAGAACCGCATAAGGTGAGCGTGCAAATGCCCGGGCGAGGTCCGACAGAGCAAGTGGTGGTGGACATTACTAGCGTAACAGTTGTGCTGACGGTGTCCGATCAAAACATGCTGTCGATCGCAGCCAATCCGCAAGTTTCCGCAGGCGTCCCGAATGGAAACCCGAGCACAACTACGGACACAGCCAGCGGAACAAGCGGGGGGAAACTCTCCAGCCAAAAAGTCGACGAGTTGCCGTTGAACGGACGCGACTTCAGCACGCTGCTGCTGTTGGCAGCTGGGACGATGACGGACGTGAACGGGCAGACAAATTTCACCCAGCAATTTGCCATCAATGGACAGCGCGGCGTCGAGGCTGTGTTCGCGATGGACGGCGCCGATATTAGTGATCCTGAGATGGGCGGGAGTACGTTCACGAATTTCGACGTGGATGCAATTCAGGAATTGCAGTCAAGCTCGGGTTGGATGCCGGCGGACATCGGGCGCGGCGCAGCGGGCTTTACCAATATCGTGACGCGATCTGGGAGGAACGGATTTCACGGTTCCTTTTTCGAGTTTCTAAGGAACTCCGCCCTCGATGCGCGAAATTATTTCGATCATCCGTCGATTGCAGAGCCTGGCCGCATCCCTCCGTTTCGCAGGAATGAGTTCGGATTTACAAACGGCGGACCAATTGTTTTGCCGCATGTATATGACGGTCGAGATCGAACCTTTTACTTTGTCCAGTATCAAGGGTTCAGGCAGGTGCTCGGAACAACACAGGTACTGGCCGTGCCTACAGCGGCAGAGCGAGCGGGCCAGGATGTGGTGAAGTATCCGGACGGCAGCACGGACACGCTACAGATTGCGGGGGGTCCGAATAGCCCTGGAGTAAATCCGGCGATTGCTTCCGTACTGGCGCGCTATCCACTCCCTAACAACCCAACAGGCGCGTACGGTGCGCGAACCTATGCTGCTCCTTCAAACGTAAACACGGATGCGGATCAGTTTTCTATCCGCATCGATCAGAAGGTTGGCGCAAAAGGACAATTGTTTGTCCGATTCAATTTCGACAATCTAACGGGACCGACGACAAATCCGGATCAGACACTGATTGATCCGAGCTTCGGTGTGCAGTATGTAGACCGGCAGCGCAACGGCGTCATCACCTACACGCACACGGTGTCGCCCCGGTTTCTCTGGTCGTCATCGCTGAGTTTCACGCGGACGACCCCGTCGTTTGTGACACCGAACCACACCGATCCGGCATTGAAGTTCGTCGATGGCCTTTTCGAGGCGTACAACAGCGCGGCGGGTTCGGTGATGTCTGCGGATGGGAATTTGTTCCAGGGGCAATTGAATTTTGCCTGGACGAGTGGGCGCCACGCGGTGAAATGGGGTGCGGAGGCGCGACTTAATCGCGACACGACATACTTCGGAATCAGTCCCAATGGCGAATATGATTTTGGCGGTGGAACGGTTTATTCGCCCGTGTTCATTCCTTCTGCAAGTGGACAGCACAATGTGCAAGCCGGCGATCCTCTACCAGACACGCTAAGCAGTCTGCTGATCGGCTATCCGTACGGGTACACGGTCGCGGTGGCGCCGCCTTATACGTCGGATGGCGCGCATATTGGGCCAGCGGCGATCAACCGGAATGACGTGAACGCGTACGTTGAGGACACATGGAAAATCAATCCAGTATGGACGCTCGATTACGGGCTGCGATATGAGCTCTATACGCCGATTTCGGAGCGAGCGTACCGAACATCGAGTTTTCTGAATTCGTTCCCACCGGCGGGCGTTGGACAGGAATACTTGATCAATCCGCGGCCTACTTATCAGACGGATTGGAACGGCTGGGGGCCGCGCGTGCAAGTGGAGTGGAATGCTCCGCAGGCCGTTCACGTGCACATGGGGGGAGCGATCACAGTAATTCCGCCGAATATCTGGCAGGACAATCTGCTGACGGGGTCAACGCCCTACGTTGTTTATCCGCGTGTCAATGCGGCGCAGAACGGGGAGATTTCATACGGATTCCAAATCACTCCGGACGAGTTGCCTCAGGTCTACAACACCGCAGGCATGAATGTGTTGGCCGGCGGCGATTCGAAAAAAGTGCCGGCGAACACGGTGATGGACGTGAATCGATACCAGCAGGATTTAGCAATGCTGGCACCAGGTCATCAGCTCTCGCTGCTGAGTTTGAGCGGGATCGATCGCCATTTTGGCAATGGCTACCTGCAGACCTGGACGCTGGGGCTGGAACGGGCTTTCGGCGGCCTCACGGCTGATGTCGCTTATGTGGGAACATCGGCGTTTCGACTTCCCAGAATGTCATATCCGAACGCGTATCCCGGAGCGGACTCGGAATTTGCCCGGTTTACAAACTTCGACAGCAGCGGAGCGGTGACGGGAGGTTTCGGATTCGAGTCCGTGATGACGGCAACGTCGCACTCATCGTACAACGCGCTCCAAACTTCATTGTCGGGAAATGTTGGGCATGGCGGTCCGTCATTGCAAGCAGGTTACACTTGGAGCAAATCACTGGATGATGTCAGCGGCATCCTAGGAGGAACAGGATCCACCGGCGCGGTGACGCTATTCAGCCCACAAGACCCTTTCGACACGCGAGCCGAATGGGGGCCGTCGAGCTTTGACGTGACCCACGCCTTCACGCTGAGCGCGGCCCAGGATTTGCATTTCGAGCGTTTGGGGCTTCAGTCGGATCGAATCCAGTTGTTGACGAAGGGCTGGGAGTTTCTGAGCATCTCAACGATTACGAGCGGTTCGCCGTTTACGGTGTACTCGGGAATCCAGCAGACGGGGGCGGGGACGATCGGCGCGGACCGACCGGACCAGATCGGAAAACCGGACCTCTCGAGCGCTGGCAGCTCAACCCGATCGCGCGAGGATTATTTTGGGCGGGGAGCGAACAACGCAAGTTTCTTTTCCATTCCCATCGATATCCCGGGCGGGAACGGACCAAACTCCGGCCGCTTTGGAACGCTCGGGCGTAACACCTTTCGCGGCCCGGCATATTATGATTTCGATTTTGCGCTCATGAAGACTACTCCGATTGGCCACCGGGAAAATGGCTTGGAGCGAGCGGACCTGCAATTTCGCGGGGAGTTCTTTAATCTGTTTAATATCGTCAATATGGGGCTGCCCGCCAACATCATCGAGGGTACAGGATTTGGGATGATCAGCAAAACGGCGGGAACTTCGCGGCAGGTTCAGTTTTCGCTGAAGCTTATCTACTGAGGCGCGTCAAGCAGTGACTCAGATTTGCGGGACGGCGACGTGGATACACGCGAGCGTGCTGGCGATTCTTTCCGCGCTAACGCTGCTGCAGCTGAGCGGATGCACGGTGGGCCCTAGATATCACACTCCAACAGTGGAAACTCCCGCCGCCTATAAAGAAGTAGGAGATTGGAAACCGGCTCAACCCAACGTCGCCGCCGAGAGGTACCTCGCGCTGGCTAACACACGCTACACCGGTGGAGTTACCAGCTGTTTGGAAGTGACAACCGCGGAGAGCGCCGCTCTCGCCGACGAAGTCACCGCGGTGAATATTCTTGGCCGGCGGATGGTGGACGCGGTCTCGTTGGTGCAAGCGCTCGGGGGAGGCTGGGATCGCTCTGCGTTGCCCGAACGCCCAGAATGCTGCGGCAAACTCACGAGCCAAGTGAGGTGACGCGGCTTGCGCTACAATGAAGTTTCCGTCAAGCCGCCTGTAATCGGGGCCTTAAAACGCTGGTGCCGTCGCCGTCCATCCAGCGACTTCGGCCTTTCAGAAAGATTCTGCGGATCGTTACCGCCCGGATCGTCCAAGCCTCTACCCAGTTGCTTCACAGATTCTCGGTAAGCGGTCGGCGTCATGTGTCGAACGCGCCGGAAGTGACGATTGAAGTTAGCTAGATTGGCGAGTCCCACCTCATAGGCGATCATGCTTACCGTGGCATCGCTCTCCACCAGCCGCATGCAAGCCCGCCCGATCCTCAACCTGCAAAGATAATCGCTCACGCTTTCGCCCACATGCTTCACAAACAGCCGATGCAAAGAGCGCGCCGACAAATTGCCTACTTCACATAGCGTCGCGATACGAATAGTTTCGTGAAACCTCTTGTGCAGATAGTCCAATACGCGAGTTAGTTGCGCGGGCTCGCTCTCTGCCGTCGGCCGTACATTTCCAATGTTCGTGGAAAGAGCGTCGGCCGGCGCATCCGCGAGTTCTAACAGCAGCTCGAGAGCCCTGTGCAGACGGGCGCGTGGTTGCTTGGCCAACAGTCCTCTCGCACGTTTCGCGATGCGCTCCGCCGCGCTTGCCTCGAATGCCAGGCCCGTGAAGGATCGCCGCAACAGCGCGCGGATACCCGAATATTCAGGACATAGGTCCACAAATCGAGTTAACCAGGGGCCAGAGAACCACACCACGATCGCGGTGTGCGGCTCCCCGCGTTGCAAGTTCGCTGTCGAGGCCCACGTATGCGGCATGTCAGGGGGCACTAGGACTAGATCGGGCGCATGATATTGACCAACATGATCCCCGATGAATCGCCAGCCCTTACTGTTTAATGTCAGCGTTAACTCGTACTCGGGGTGATGGTGCCATTCGAAGGGAATTTCCGCGACACGGCGATGGTACACCCGCAGTGAACAGCCTCTTGAAAACGTAACTCGCTCGAACTGCGGTTTCACCAGGGGACCTTTCGGTCACGCGCCGTGGGATCGGTGTCCGAATTGTATCAAAGGTTGGCCTATCCGTATCACCGCTCCCTGCCGGATTTGCCTATTATTGCTCGGCTGATTTGCTGGGAATGACCCGCAATCGTCTGAGCCCTCATAATTCTGGATGGTGGTTATTCAAGAAGATTGGAGAACACCCGATGGCCTTCGAAATCACTGACCTGCCGGCATCGATTCGCAACGTAAAAAAATCACTGCGCGAAGCACTCCCCAACTACGCAGAAATATTTCAGGACGTCGAAGCGGAAATGCATCGCAAAGTCGACCTGCTTGTCAAAGAGCGCGACGCGGGACATGACGTGATCCCTACCGTGCAATATGCCGACGTGGAAGCCGGCACCGTCTTACCCGAGATGATCGCCAAGATCAAAGACCGCGGCGCATGTGTTGTTCGGCAAACTTTTCCGGTCGCTCAAGCCTCCGCTTGGGACGAGGAAATTGGAAACTATGTCGACAAAAACGGCCTGACCGCAAAACTGGCCAACGCCGCCGTCGATAATTATTTCGGCGATCTCGCCTCCGCCAAGCCGCAAATTTACGGCATCTATTGGTCGCGGCCGCAGGTCCAGGCGCGGCAGTCTGAATCGCTCACCCGCGTGCGCATCTTTCTAAACAAACTCTGGAAGTCAGAGAGCGAAGGAAAGCAACATTTCAATCCCAATCACACTCCCGCCTATGCCGATCGTATTCGGCGCCGTCCGCCAGGATCGGCATCGTTGGGACTATCCCCGCACGTGGATGGCGGCTCGGTGGAGCGTTGGCTCGACGAAAATTTTCGCAAAGTGTATCGGCACGTCTTTTCCGGGAACTGGCGGCAGTACGATGCTTTTGACGCTGCCTGGAGGCCCGAGGTAAGAGAAGTTTCCTCTCCCGCGGTCTGCTCCATGTTCCGGACCTTCCAGGGATGGACTGCACTCACGCGCCAAGGCAAAGGGGACGGCACGCTCCAGCTCATTCCCATTGCGAATTCGATGGTGTATATGCTGTTGCGGGCTTTACAAGACGATGTGTCCGAAGAAGATCTGTGCGGCGCGAAGCCCGGCCGAACACTTTCCGTAGATCCCCAGTTTCATGGCATCCTCTTGAACGCCTTGTCCTCGATTCCCACGATGCAACCGGGAGACACTGTCTTTTGGCACACCGATGTCGTTCATGCCGTCGAAAACGAACACCGCGGAACCGGTTACAGCAATGTGATGTACATTGCTTCCATACCGGGATGCCCAAAGAACGCCGCGTACACGCAAAGGCAGGCTCCTTCATTCTTATCCGGAGAAACTCCGCCAGACTTTGCGCCCGACAACTTCGAAATCGACTTCAAAGGTCGCGCCACCGTGGACGACCTTACCCCACTCGGACGCTCTCAACTCGGCATCGACGCGTCCGAAGCCAAAGTGGCGGCGCGCTCCGGAACAACCGTATCCGCGGCAGACTAGCTGCAACGCGAGAGACGCCGGCTTTACAGATCGTTTTCTTCTCGACTATCTTTTCACCAGCATCGGGCTTTGCACCAGCATCGCGGCCACTCGCAGCCTGAAGGAGCGCACTTGCATCTGGCGTTTATCGATTGGCTGGTAATGCTCGTCTATTTCGGGTTCGTGCTCGGCATCGGCTTCGCGCTGAGGCGCTACATTCGCAGCTCCAACGATTTCTTTCTCGCTGGGCGCTCCATTCCGGCCTGGGTTTGCGGATTGGCATTTATTTCCGCGAACGTAGGCGCTCAAGAAGTCCTCGGAATGGGCGCTTCCGGCGCGAAGTACGGCATCGTGATGAGCCATTTCTACTGGATTGGCGCCATCCCCGCCATGTTGTTCGTTGGCTACTTCATGATGCCGTTTTATTACGGATCCAAAGCGCGCTCGGTCCCCGAATATCTGCGTATGCGCTACGACGAGAAGACTCGCGCTCTCAACGCGTTTTCCTTCGCGATCATGACCATCTTCAGCTCGGGCATCAGCTTGTATGCCATGGCTCTGCTGATTCAAACCCTGGGTCTGCTCGACGGCCTGATTCCCCATGCGTGGGTATTTCACTTCAGCATTTTCCTGAGTGCCGCCATCGTCCTCGGCTACATTTTTCTCGGCGGTCTCTCCAGCGCGATTTACAACGAAGTCCTCCAGTTCTTCCTGATTGTTGCCGGCTTTCTTCCGCTGGTATGGATCGGTCTCCGCAACGTCGGCGGCTGGGCGGCCATTCAACAGCGGCTTCCGGCAACCATGACTCATTCCTGGCGCGGCATGGAGCACGCCTCCACCAATTCGCTTGGTGTGGGCCTGATCGGGCTGGTGATGGGGCTAGGTTTCGTGCTCAGCTTCGGCTATTGGTGCACGGATTTTCTGGTGATTCAGCGGGCCATGGCCGCTGACTCGCAGGAGTCGGCACGCCTCGTTCCGGTCATAGCCGCGATTCCGAAAATGTTTTTTCCGTTCGTCGTGATTTTACCGGGGCTCATTGCCGTGTGTGTGACTTCACATGCACTGGCCCCCGCAACTGCCTCGGCGCCGGCGGCGATCGTGGCCAGAGTTTCTGCAGCCCCCACGCCCGGTATCGCGGAAGGCCCGCAGATCAAGGAAGTTCACCCTCATGGAATAATCCCACCGAAAGTTGATCCCATCACTGGCGAGCCGGTTGTCGATTCGAGCGGCGCCCCCGTATACAACTACGACCTGGCAACTCCGCTGCTTCTGATTCATTTTTTCCCTGCGGGAATGTTAGGCCTTGGGATCACTGCGCTCCTCGCGAGTTTTATGTCCGGCATGGCCGGCAACGTGACTGCCTTCAACACCGTTTGGACCTACGACATCTATCAGAGCTACATCCGAAAAAAAGCCAGTGACTCACACTATCTGTGGATGGGGCGGGCTGCTACGGTCGGAGGCATCCTGCTTTCAATTGGTGCAGCTTACGCGGTCACCAGTTTCAACAACATCTACGACGCGCTGCAGCTCATTTTTTCCCTGGTGAATGCTCCGCTCTTCGCAACCTTTCTTCTTGGTATGTTCTGGAAACGCACCACTGGACATGCTGCGTTTGCGGGCCTGTTAAGCGGTTCCGCCGCCGCGCTTCTTCATCATGGGCTCACCATTCCTCAAGGCGCGTTGCCCGGCATACACGGAGGCTGGATCACCACACTGCATATCTACCCAAGCGATATGGCTCAGAATTTTTGGACGGCTATCTTCAGCTTCACGGTGAACCTCGTCGTTACTATAGTCGTCAGCTTGCTCACCAAGCCGCGGCCGGAAAGCGAGCTTGTTGGGTTAGTCTACTCGCTGACGCCGAGGCACATAGACAGCAGCTTACCGTGGTACAAACGGCCGCTTTGGATCGCTTCTGGCGTCGCTGCGATGGCGCTGGTGCTCAACTTTTTGTTCAGATAGGTGATTCGACAAATTATTCTGGGGATCGACAGTTGCCGCTGCAGTTCATATAAAAGAGAGAATCAGCAATGGGATTAGACGTTCGCCTGCCCCTCGGTTTACTGTTCCTCGCCATCGGCGCCCTATTGGCACTGTACGGACTCTTCACCATGGGTTCGGACGTTTACGCCAAATCCATGGGAGTGAACCTCAATCTGATCTGGGGCTCGATCATGATGACCCTGGGGCTACTAGCGGCATGGCTCGGTCGAAAAGCGAAGTGATTTCGGGCGGCTGCTACTGGTTTCCCGCTTGTTGGGGGTGCAATTTTGTCTCGATTAGAACTGGGGTCGGTGTAATGTTTTCTGTCAGTTACGGGCGTTTCTAATAATTTCCAGTCTCGATTAGAAATTGATGGGCGAGGGGGTACTGGACTCCGCAAATTTGCGGGGGTCACGGGCACGCGCACGGGTCTGGTGTTTGTTATCATATCGTTATATTCATCTTCATTTATTTAATTTCGTTTCATTAATGTTTTCCAGCTTGCCTTCAATGACTTCACATCTCCTGGGTCGCCCGAGAACGTTACCTTTCCTCTGTTGTTAGATTGCTCCTGCTGCTGACTCTGCGCCAGATGATACTGTTCTGATAGTGCATTCGAAATTGGAGTCCAGCCGTGGGCGCTAATCGTAGCCTCAAAACTTCCGTAATTATCCGTCGATTCATCACCTGCCCAGCCGCCGCTACCACCGTCGAAGACGGCGCCTCGGCATGATGGCCCGCATTTCTCGTGGCCGTCGAGATCAGCAAAAGTTTCGGGGTTGTCGTGTACCATCGCATACAGGTTCAGCGTCTGCGGGTTCGACGGGTTGGCGTATGGAACCGGCTGAGGAATTGCCGACCAGTCGGCTGACAGCCAGCGGCCCTGACTGGAGGAATAATATCGTGCTCCGAAATCGTCGTTGCCCGTTTCCGTGTCGCGCTCTTTGCCTTCAAATTTGTGCGTTGTACTGGACGTAGAGTTGCAAATGGTGGCGTCTTGTTCACCATAAGGGTAGAAAGCGTTGCAGTCGGTCACGCTCCCGGTCAACGACGTGACGATCCGGCTCGATCCCAAGTTGTCTCCGTGGACGAAACTGGTGGTGCCGCCCGAGTATTGCGCAACCAGACCGCCGCTCAGATAGATATAGCCGACGGTCCAGCACATCGAACATGAGCTGCTAAATTCTGTTACGGGGTGGCCGGAAAGATCGTACAGGTAGTCGGTCTTGACGCCTCCGGTGGTCCTCTCGACTCTGCGACCCAGCGCGTCGTAGGAGTAGCAAGCGGTTGCCGTTGCGCAGTTCCCGGCGGTGCCATCCACTTGAATGATCCGGCTCTCGGCGTCATAGAAGTAGCTGTGGCTGGCATCATGCGTGACCGCGGGGGTCGGCTTGCCGATCATTTATTTTTCAATTTATACGCCATCTGTGGAATGGGCTGCAAGATATTCGGAGGATCGATTATTTCATTGGCGCTGACGCGGGTTTTGTTCCCCGAGGCAGGAGCTTCGGGAGCTCTGAATTGTGATGGTGCGATGATGGGAAGAAGAGAGAGAGGCAAAACCCGCACCCTTGCAAACCAAAGGGTGCGGCACCCCCGGCAACATCGAATTCGAACAAATTTAAGGGTGCGCCACCCGCCCTTCGTCGGAGAAACGAAAATGCCGGCGGGGCTCCTCAAAAGGAGAATTCAGGATCGGATTTTCGATTACGACAGGTGGCATCGGTTGATTGACGGCCAAGTATGCTCGACGAGGCCTTTAATTAAATATAACATCGCCCATTTTATGTCGAGTGGGTAAACGCCGATACGCGCGCCAACTTCCACAATGAGAACTGCTGCACCCCAGTTTTGTCTCCCGTTACCTAGTTGCTAGGTGAAGCGAGTAATGCGACCATCGGTGCGAAATTCGAGCTTAGGAGGCGCATTCTATGGCGCGAAAAGTTGCGGATCTGTTGTGGGAGATGCTCGCTAAAGCCGGCGTAAAACGCTGCTACGGTATTGTTGGCGACGCTCTCAATCCTGTGATTGACGCGCTGCGGCGCAACGGCAAAGTCGAGTTTATCCACGTGCGCCATGAAGAGTACGGAGTTTTCGCCGCTGTCGCGGAGGCTTATCTGTCCGGTAACCCGGTTGCGGTGTGTGGAACGGCCGGCCCAGGCGTCGTGCATCTTTTCAATGGGCTGATGGACGCGCGCAAGGAAGGTGCTGCGATTATCGCTATTGCGGGCGATGTCGAGACGAAGCTGATTGACACCGAGGCGCTCGAAGAAATCAATCCTTACAAGTTTTTCGAAACTGCGTCGCTCTACACCGGGCGGCTCGTCAATCCCGAGCAGGCGCGGGCGATTATTAATACCGCAATTCTCACCGCTGTGATGGAAAAGGGCCCGACGGTGATCTCGATTCCGGGGGATGTTGCTTCGGCTGATGCGGGCGACCAATCGCCGGAGATCAGAATCCCCGCCGCACCGATCATCCGGCCTTCTGATGGGGACATCAGCCAGCTCGCGGACATGATTAATGATGCGAAGAAGGTGGCAATCTTCGGCGGCGATGGTTGCAGGGATGCGCGCGATGAGGTGCTCCAACTTGCGGAAAAATTGAAGGCGCCTGTCGGCTATTCATTCCGCGGCAAGCAGTGGTTGGAACACGACAATCCTTATGCGGTTGGGATGACGGGGCTGCTCGGCTACGGCGGAGCTCATGGCGCAATTCATGATGCCGACCTCATGCTGATGCTCGGCACCGACTTTCCGTTCACGGAGTTTCTCCCCGGCGATAAGGTGAAGAAAGTTCAGATTGATAAAAATCCGAAACACATTGGACGCCGGACCGCTGTTGATCTTGGGCTCGTGGGCGACATCAAGGCGACCGTCACTGAGTTGCTGAAGAGCGTGAGTGATAAAACTGGCAGAGGCTTTCTCGACAAGTACGTTGAGGACACGAAATCCTTCGACGAGCTTCTGCAGCATTACGTGGTGAAGGGACCCGGGATGAAGCCCATTCGTCCGGAATTCCTGGCTGCGACGCTGAGCGAGCTGGCAGCGGAAGACGCCATGTTTTTTGCAGATACGGGCACGGCTTGCATGTGGCTATCAAGACATATTAAAGGCGGCAGAAATCGCAGGTTGTTCGGTTCTTTTACGTGGGCGTCCATGGCCAATGCGGCGCCTAACGCGTTCGGCGCACAGTTGGCTTATCCCAGGCGGCAGACGATCGCACTTTGCGGCGACGGCGGATTCACTATGCTCGCGCTGGGCGATTTGTTGACGCAGGTGGAACGAAAAACTCCTGTGGTTCAGATCATTCTCAATAACGGATCGCTCGATTTCGTCAATATCGAGATGCAAGAAGCCGGCATTGTCCCGTTCGGCGTGCAATTCAAGAACCCCGATTTCGCCAAGGTTGCCGAAGCGATGGGCGCGAAGGGAATTCGCATCGAAGAGCCTGGCGATGTCCGGGACGGGCTCGCCGCGGCGCTGGCGCATAAGGGTGGGCCTGTTGTTGTTGATGCGGTCGTTGATCCGTTTGCGCTTTCGCTGCCGTCGCATGTTCCTTTGCACGCGGCCGCTGGCTTCACGCTTAGCCTTGCCAAACAGGTGTGGAATGGAAAGATGGACGAGGTGGTCAAGACGATCGAACGGAATGTGAGGCTGATTTAGCGGTCTCAAGTCGCAGCCAAGGGGATATCGCGATTTCGCACAGCAAGCGGTTGAATCTACTTATGGATTTCCTACGATACCGGGTCATGCGTACTCAATTGTGGACGGTCATTGTCTTCCTACTGGGAGGTAACTTTGTCTTACCGTCGGTAGCCATCGCGCAGGGCGGTGGCGCCGCGCCCCGCAGAGCCGCTGAAAATGCTTGGGTCAAAAAAGAATGTGCGCAAGGTGTAGAACTGCGTTTGAGCTCGATTGAGCCTAGGCAGGGCAGCTTGCAATTGGTCGAAATCCGGAGTGCGAAGCAACTGGCAGAGGTTAGCGGTAGATGGGATGGCAACGAGATTCCATTCTGGAGCTCGGATAGCGCTAGTAAGAGCGATTTTGATGTGCACAGAGCATTGCTCGGAATTGATCTTGAGCATGCAAGTGGAAAGGCAGACCTCGTAATTTCCGCCAAGAGTGTTGAAGGCGAATCCTTCGCGTGCACCGTGAGTTTGGACGTGAGAGAGGGGCGGTTTGCCACTGAAAAGTTAAACGTTGCGCCGCAGTTTGTGGAACCCAATCCGGAGCAGATTGCGCGCGCGGACGAGGAGCGCAAGCGCCTGCGCGAGATTTTCGCAACGGTGACGCCGGAAAAGTTGTGGAACGGGAAGTTTCGGATACCCATCGCAGGAGCGACAACGGGCGGCAATTTCGGGAAACGGAGAGTGCTGAATGGGCAGCCTTCTTCGCCGCACTCGGGCGTAGATTTCCCGGCGCCGGCCGGGACGCCAGTGCATGCCGCACAAGCTGGCCGCGTGGTCCTCGCCGAACCGCTGTATTTTTCCGGGAATACTGTGATCGTGGATCACGGATTGGGCGTCTACACTTTTTATGGACATCTTAGTTCGTTCGACGTAAAGGCGGGTGATGCGATCGCTGCGGGCGGCGTGCTGGGTAAAGTGGGCGCCACCGGCCGTGCTACTGGGCCGCATTTGCATTGGGCGTTGGAAGTTAATCGAGCGCGGGTGAATTCGCTCGATATCGTGAAATTGTTATGAAAGTTTTTATTTTTGTTGCGTCCAGAAATTTGTGATCTCTTCCAGAGAGCGGCCTTTCGTCTCGGGAATCAGCCAGCCGACGAGAATGATTGTCAACAACGCGCCGGCGCTGAAAAACCAAAAAGTTGAGTCCAATCCCAGGCGCTTCTGCATGATGGGAAATAGTTGGTTGCCGAGGAAGCCCACCAACCAGAGCGCGGTGGTGGCGATGGACATGGCGCGCCCGCGAACCTTGGTGGGATAAATTTCCGAGATGATTACCCAGCAGGCGACGCCATTTCCAAAAGCGTGGCCGGCTACGAAGCTCATCACGAAAATCAAGACTCCCAATCCGCTGCCGTGAATGTGATACAGCCAACCGACTGATGCAAGAGAGACAAACTGCAGCGCGGTGCCGGCGAGAATCAACACCTTGCGCCCGGCACGGTCCACCAGCCACAGCGCGAAGAGAGTGAACGAAAGATTGACGAAGCTGACCATCACAGCCTGGGAAAATGCGTCGCTCGTGGCCGTTCCAGCCGCGCGAAAAATTTCCGGCAGGAAAGAAAATACCGGGGTGATTCCGCTGACTTGTTGCAGGCCCGCCAGCATGATGCCCAGCAGCAGAGGGCGCCGGAAGGTGGTGAAGAGCTCGGACATGCGGCCCTCTTCACTGGCCAACGATTTCTCGATTTCCGCAGCTTCGTGTGCGGCAACTTCAGCGCCGTTGATTTTGACCAGCACTCCAACGGCTTGATCGCGGCGTCCGACTTTCATAAGCCAGCGCGGGCTTTCGACCGCAGGCACGATCATCACGCCGAACAAAATCGCCGGAACTACGCCTACCAGAAACATCGAGCGCCAGCCGGTCGCTATGTTCCAGGCTTCGTCTCCCAGACGTTGAATCAGCATGTTGACGAAGACCGCGCCGAGTATGCCCACGACAATTCCCAACTGATAGAGCGTGACGCAGCGGCCGCGGACCCGCGTTGGTGCAATCTCGGCAATATAATTCGGGGCGATAACAGATGCCGCGCCGATACCCAAGCCGCCGATGAGGCGGAACAGAACGAATTCGTTAAGATTTCCGGCAAAGAGCATGCCGAAAGACGAAGACGCGAAACACAGCGCACACAGCGCGAGGCCTTTTTTCTTTCCCAGAAAATCGGCGACGCTGCCTGCCGCTGCGCAGCCGACGATGCAGCCAACCAGCGCGCATCCCGCCGCCCATCCCACGCCTGCGGCGTCCAAATGGAATAATTGGCTGAGGTAGCCGATTGCGCCGCTGATGACGATGTTGTCGTAGCCGAAGAGGAGCCCGCCCAGAGTAGAAACACTGGCGGCGATGATTAGGGGAGCGCGCGAAGGCGTGTTCGGCATCAGCGTCGAGGTGTCATTCGCATTTATTGTGAGTGATACCTAGTTGCGTGCGAAGAGAAAATCGTTGGCGGCAATGATGACGTAGGCGGTTCGGCATTGGGTTCCCCGAGGCAGGAGCCTCGGGGCTCTGAATGGGATGGGATGTCGAGAGAAAATATGGCTGTCGCGGTCATCGTTGATGGGGAACCGGCTCCAGCGTTGCATCGTAACGCTGAGGCGATTCGAGAGCGGCCTTCGCTGCAAGGATGAACCCCAGCGTGTGTGCCATCCCGGCATGCCACGGGGCGGCACATGTCATTTGAGGTGTGTGGTCGGGGATGATTACGCCGTCAAAATTATTGCGATGAAGGATTGCGAGGATGCGAAGCATGTCCACGTCGCCCTCGTCGATAAACGTCTCGCGATAATGCGGCACTTTACCCGCTACGTTGCGAAGATGAATATACGCAATCCTGCCCTGCTGGCTGTAGCGGTCTACCGCATCATAAATATCGCCTTCCGTCATTTCGGCCATGGTTCCCACGCAAAGCTCCAGCGCATTGCTGCGGCTCGGAGACAAATCAATCAAGCGTTGGTACATGTGCGGCTGATAAACAAGTCGCGGCTGCTGCCGCATGGTTGGCATCGGAGGATCGTCGGGATGCGCGGCAAGGCGCACTCCAGATTTTTCCGCGACGGGCATCACGTCTTCCAGAAATCGCTGCAGCCGCCGCCAGAGTTCTTCATGCGAAATCGCGGGCAGGCTGCCGTTAGGTGCGTTGCGGTCGTAGATCATGTTCCAGACGGTGCCGTTCGGAATGGGCACTTCTTCGGCGGGACCATCCATCCCGAGCGTGATCGCGCCGCCCCGTCCAAGTGGCGCAGTCACCCGCCCACACACTCCGGCCAAACTGAAGTTGTACCCAAGGACGGGAATTCCCGCTTCACCAATGCGCCGGATGATTTCCTTTACGTTCTCGATCTGTTGCGGTCGTTGCGGCCCGTCGAGCAGAATGTCGTGCCAATGTGCGGGATCGAGGTTTTCGATGGCGGCTAATTCCAGCCCAGAGTTCTCAATCTCTGCGCGAAGCTGTTTGAGTTCCGCCATTGTCCAAAGCTGTTCTGGATTGCCGGCAACTCCCCAAGGCTCATATTTCGCTCCGCTGGGCTGATTACTTCGAGGATTGGACGAACCTTGTTTGAAGTAATCAACCAGATGCACGACGACGTGCGTGCAACCAGCCTGGCGCGCGAAGTCGTAATAGTCGCGCGTGAGCATGTGGCGATAAAGACCGAGGCCGATCTTCACAGGCGATTTCCGATGCCGCCGCCGTAATCGGGGCTGAGGATTTGTCCGTTGATCTCGCTGGCCAGCGGCGAGCATAGAAAAACAAAAGCGTTGGCCACTGATTCCGGACTATTTCTTCTGCCGAGTGAAACTCGCAGCACAAATTCGCGATAGGCCGGGTCTTCCTCGAAAACTTTCAGGGAACTCCCGGCGGCCACGTTGCCCGGCGAAACAACATTTACGCGAATGCCGGTGAGCGCATATTCGAGCGCCAGACTGCGCGCAAAATTTTCGAGCGCGGCTTTGGCGGAAGCATAAGAAGAAATCTGCGAGTGCGGCATGCGCGCAACATACGAAGACGTAAAAATCAAATGACCGGCAATGCCTCGCCGCACCCATTGCGCAAGAACAGCGCGAGCCAAATAAGTCTGCGCAAAAAAGTTGAAGCTGAAGATGCGCGCGAAGTCGGATTCCGAGGTGCTTGCGAAAGGATGCAGGCCGCATCCGCCGGCATGGCCGATGGCGGTATCCATGTTCGGAAATCGCTCGAATGCGGCGTCGACCACTTTATCTACTTGCGCGGATTGCGTGATGTCGGCCACGCGGTAAACATACGAAGATTCCGGAATCTGCCAGTCGTTGAGGATGCGCACGGCTTCGCTCTCTGCCTTAATATCTGTCAAAACCAGAGTGGCGCCGCTCTCAACCAATCTTCGAACAACGTGTTCGGCGATTGCGCCCAAAGCGCCAGTAAGCAGAATGGTTTTGCCGGAGAGATCGATGGAGATCACGGCTATGCGGTTCCCGGAATTCGCGAAAGCACTTGGTGGCCCGAATCGGTCACCAGTACGTTGTCCTCGACGCGGGCGCCACAGCCGCGTTCCGGAACATAAACGCCCGGTTCGATGGTGAGGACCATACCTGGTTCGAGTTTGGCGGATTCTCCAGGAGAAATCATAAATCCCGGATCGTGATAGCGGAATCCGACGTGGTGGCCGGTGTGATGCGTGAAGAAAGATGCGAATCCTTTCGCTGAGATTTTGTCTCTCGCCAGAGCGTCAATTTCTCCGGCTGCAATTCCAGGGCGGACACCATCGAGCGCCGCTTGTTGCGCGTCCCGCGCCAGCGAGAGGATCTCGGCGGTCTGGTCGTTCGGCGTACCCACCGCTTCAGTGCGCGTCACGTCGCTCCAATAGCCATTGACGCAAGTTCCCAGCTCGATGAGCACGAGATCGCCATTTTGCAGCCGGCGTCCCGTGGAGCGATTGAATCGTCCGCCTTCTGCGCTGTTGGGGCCGGATTGCACCATGGCCCAGCCGCGAGAATGAAAGATGCCGTTGTGGCCGATTTGCCGGTGGATGGCGGATTCCACCGATGCAGCGAGCTCGGCCTCAGAAATTCCGGGGTGCAAGTTCTCAGAGAAGGCGCGCAGTCCGATGTTCGCAACCTGGTTGGCGAGACCGATGGCTTGAATTTCTGGCGCCGTCTTTCGTAAATAAAGATTGGCGAACCCCGCTTGCACCTCGGCATTCGCTCCTGTACTTACCGAAGAGAAATGTTTCGCGAAATCTTCAGGAATGGGAATTTGCTCGGCGGCGTTGATGGGCAGGGAAGTACGAGCAGAGCTGAGATTCATTCCAACTTTTTCTGCGCTTACTTTAGCTTTGGCGAGTTCGGCGCCGACCGCCGATACGAGGACGGAATAAGGATCGGCGCATTTAAGATCGCCCCAGGGATATTCCTGAACGCGCAGGCCGGCTGGAATATGTTCCCGCGGTTCCAGGAGCGGTACAAACAGAACTGGCTCAGCATCCGCAAAATAAATCAGCAACGACGCGCCCCACGCTGGGAAATATTGCGACAGCATCAATAATTCGTCGGGGCGCCATGCGAGCCAAGCGTGCAAATTGTTTTGCTGCAAGAATAGGCGGATCTGTCGATGGCGCGATGCGGGGCTGGCAGTCACGATGGCCTCTTAGCCGTTACATGATTCCGTACTTCGCAAACGCTTCCACTGCGGTGCTTCCTTGTTCGATGGCTTTGCGCACCAGTTTTTCGCCGCGAGCTTTCTCAAGCGCGCGGGTGAAGACCTCCGTCTCGGCTTCCGCGGGAACCACCAGGACACCATCCATGTCGCCAAAAAGAATGTCTCCGGGGCGCACGCGCACGGAGCCGATCTCGATTGGAACGCGGAAGTCCACAACTTTGTAGCGCGGCGCGGCATCCTGTCCATAAGAGCCAAACCCAAACGTCGGGAAATTCATATTCAGAATGGCCTTGGTGTCTCGTACGTATCCATTCAGCACGGCGCCGCGGCTGCCTAGCTTGCGGGCGCGCGTGCTCATAAGTTCTCCCCAGAGTGCGTTGCGCGGGGAGGAGCCCGTGTTCACGTAGATTTCGTTGGCGCGAAGATCGTCGAGCGCTTCCAGCATCAAGCCAAACGGCTTATTCATTAACGGATTGGCGCTGCCGGCGATTTTTTCGGCGAAGACATCTACCGATAGAACCGGCATGGCGCGTCCGATGACAATCATGTCCCTGCGCAGCGGCTGAATTTGCGGCGGCAGGAATTGATGTTGGAGATCCAGCTTATCCATCACGTCGCCGACGACGCAGGTAAAGAGTTCATCCTGGACGAGGGAGAAGAGCTCATCATCGGAGTTCCAGCGTTTCGTCGAATTCTCCGAGCGCGCTGTCATTTCAGGCGTGCCTCTGTGATTTTTTCTACGAACTGCTGCGCAATCTTTGTGATCGACGCGAAATCACCGGTTTTTGCTCCCGCGGTGAGATTGCCTCCTACGCCAACGGCCACCGAGCCAGCTTTGATCCATTCGGCGACATTTTCCAGCGTCACGCCGCCGGTCGGCATCAATGAAGCCTGAGGTAAAGGTCCCTTCACCGCTTTGACGAAAGCTGGACCCAGAATCTCGCCTGGGAAAACCTTCACAATATCCGCTCCGCTCTCCATGGCCGCGATCACCTCGGCGATGGATCCCGCGCCGGGCATATTTGGAATCTGGTAGCGATTGCATAGTCGCGCCGTCTCCGGATTTAGCGAGGGACTCACGACAAATTGAGCGCCCGCGGAGATTGCGATGCGTGCCGTCTCTGGATCGAGCACAGTGCCCGCACCCACCAAGATCCGGCCAGCAAATTCTTTTGCGAGATGCTCGATTACTCCCGTTGCACCGGGCACGGTGTAGGTGATTTCAAGCGCGGCCACTCCGCCTGCCGCGCAAGCTTCCGCAATGTGCGCGGCTTGCTTGGCGTTTTCTGCGCGGATTACGGCTACCAGGCCGGAAGCTACGATCCTGTTCAAGGTTGCAATTTTTGTGATCGACATAGCGGATACGATCTCGATTTTATTCCATCTCTATTCGAAAAACGGCTCGCCTTTGCGCGCGTAGCGCCGCGCCACCTCTTCATTCAACGTCACACCGAGCCCCGGTGTTTCCGGAACTTTAATATAGCCGTTCTGAATTAACGGTTTCGGCGGACCCTCGATTAGGTCATTCCAGAAAGGAACTTGGTCAGCGTGATACTCAAGCACGAGAAACTTCGGAATCGCCGCGCAGAAATGCGCCGACGCGAGAGTGCCTACCGGACTACTGATGTTGTGCGGCGCAATCGGCATGGTGTGTACGTCAGCGAACTGCGCGATGCTCTGCGCCACGGCCAACCCGCCAACTTTTTGCAGGTCGGGCGTCACGACGCTCAGCGAATGGCTGGCAATGATGTCTTGAAAGCCCTCAAAGAGATACAAATTTTCTCCGGTGGCGATCGGCACACGTACTCGCGAACTTACTTGCTTCAACGCCGATACGTCACTCGGCGGGACAGGATCTTCGAGCCATAGCAAACGAAATGCTTCGAGCTCGCGCGCGATTTTCACGACGTCGGCGGCGTTATAACGCCAGTGGCAATCGACGGCGATGTCGGTATCTTTGCCGACCGCGTCGTGTACCGCGCCAATCAGGTTCACCATGTGGTCGATGCCGCGATTGGTGAGGACGCGATTGTGCGGATCGAACCCCTCTGTGCCGGGCACATCTAGATCAAACTTCAGTGCGGTGAAACCTGCCTCCCTTTTGGCAATCGCCTGGCGCCGGTAGGCATCGGGCGATGCGGGCTGCTCTTTGCTGAGCTCGCCATAATAATCTCTGCTCTTGTGCGCAGAATCCCTCGGCATCCATGATGCAGGGCGCGAACGCAGAATTTCGTCGAGGCTTTCGAGAGCTTCGCCGCCGTGGCAATCCGCATAGATTCGGATTTGATCGCGAAACTTTCCGCCGAGCAGGCGATAAATCGGCACTCCGAGAGCTTGCCCGAGCAAGTCCCAGAGTGCCGCTTCGATGCCGCTAATCGCGTTGTAAATGATGCCGGCGACGGAACCGGCTCCCGAGGTTGCCAACTGAAGTTTGCGGAATAATCGATGAACGTCGCGCGGGTCTTCGCCGAGCAGCAGCGGCTCGAGCGAGCGCAGCATGGCGGTTAGGCCGGGAGCAAAGAAACACTCGCCGAGTCCGCGAAGGCCTTCATCCGTTTCCAGGCGGACAAACGTCCAGTCGAAGTTGCCCTCGACTACCGCGGTTTTCAAGCGAGTGATCTTCATGGAATCATCTTCGCGGAATCGTCATCTTCATGGAATCATTATGGCGACTGAGGCCGCGAAACGCCGCTGCATGCAAGGAATAATAGTGTATACAGTAGAAAAAAGGGCGTCTGCAAGCGTGAAAACAGTTTGTAAGTTGGCTTGATGTTCAAAATTTAGAGGATTGGAATGGATGCAATCAAACTGAAACCCGCAGGCGCTTGCCGATGGGACTGCGTCAGTCTCGGAGAAGTGATGCTGCGGCTCGATCCCGGCGACGAGCGCATTTCCACAGCACGAAATTTTCGCGTCTGGGAAGGCGGTGGAGAATACAACGTCGCCCGCGGCCTGCGCCGTTGCTTCGGGCTGCGCACTGCGATCGTCACCGCTCTGGCTCAGAATCCCATCGGACAATTGGTCGAGGATTTGATGTTGCAAGGGGGCGTTGACACTTCATTGGTTCGCTGGGTTCCCTATGATGGCATCGGTCGAACGGTGCGGAACGGGTTGAACTTTACGGAACGCGGGTTTGGCGTTCGCGCCGCCGTTGGATGTTCGGATCGCGGCAACACCGCCATCGCGCACAGCCAGCCGCAAGACTTCGATTGGCAAGAAATCTTCGTGGGCAACGGCGCCCGGTGGCTGCACACGGGCGGCATATTCGCGGCGCTCTCTCCCTCAACCGCATCGGTGGCGAAAGAGGCCATTCGTGCCGCGAAATCAGCGGGTACCTTGATCTCTTACGATCTTAATTATCGGGAATCGTTGTGGAAGGGAATTGGCGGCAAGCAGAAAGCGCAAGAGGTCAATCGCGAACTCGTTGCGGACGTTGACGTCCTGTTTGGCAACGAAGAGGACTTCACCGCGACGCTAGGCGTCAAGATTGAAGGTGTGGGTGACGACTTCACGCACCTGCCAGTAGCAAGCTACGAAGCGATGCTGCACAGCATTGCGCAGCTTTATCCAAATCTTAAGCTCGTGGCCACCACGCTGCGTATAGCGCACAGCGCGACGCAAAACAATTGGGGCGCCATCGCACTTTATCAGGACAAAATCATTCACGTTCCGCAGAAACCAGTGGAAGTTTTCGATCGCGTCGGCGGGGGTGACTCGTTCGCGTCGGGCCTTATCTATGGTTTGCTCGCCGGCAAAGATGTGGAATGGGCCGTCCAATGCGGCGTGGCGCATGGCGCGTTGGCGATGACAACGCCCGGAGATACCAGTATGGCCACGCTCGCCGAAGTTGAAACGGTGATGCGAGGGGGCTCGGCGCGCATTTCGCGCTGAGTTTTCAGGCGTGTTGAGAAACGATGGCAAGAATCGCGGCCGAGGTTAACATCAAATCATGAAGGAGACCTGGCGCTGGTTTGGCCCCGATGACCCCATCTCTCTCGATTTCATCAAGCAAGCGGGCGCTACTGGGATCGTCACCGCGCTCCACCATCTTTATCGCGGCGAAGCATGGCCGCCCGACGAGGTGGCGAAACGACGAGATGACATCGCCGCGGCCGGCTTGGTTTGGTCGGTGGTGGAAAGTATTCCCATTCACAATTCCATCAAACTTCGATCCGGCCCTTACAAGCATTTCATATCGGCTTGGAAGGATACTTTGTCAGCCATCGCCCAGGCCGGCGTTGAAGTTATTTGCTATAACTTCATGCCCGTTGTGGATTGGACCAGGACAGACTTGCAGTGGCGCTTGCCGAGTACCGGCTATGCGCTCCGTTTTGATGCCGTAGATTTCGCTGCTTATGATCTCTTCATCCTGGAGCGCAATGGCGCTGAAGGCGAATATTCTCAGGATAGAGTTCGCGCGGCGCACACGCGATTCGCCTCCATGTCAGACGCACGCAAGAACGATCTCGAACGAACGATCATTGCCGGACTGCCCGGCGCGGAAGCTTCGTACGATCGCGAGACGATTCGAAACCTAATCGCAGAATATCGGGGAGTGACCGCTGACCAATTGCGCTCGAACTTGGTAGCATTTTTGCGCGAAGTCGTGCCGGTAGCACAGGAAAATGGCGTTCGCCTCGCCATTCATCCGGACGATCCGCCCTGGCCTCTTTTTGGCCTCCCGCGAGTCGTTTCGACGGCCAAAGATGTCAGAGCGATTCTCGCTGCTTGCGACACGATCGCCAGCGGTCTCACTTTTTGTGTCGGCTCATTCGGAGCCCGAGCCGATAACGATCTGCTAGCCATGGCTCAAGAATTCGCGGCGCGCATTCACTTTGTGCATCTTCGGCAAGTCACCAGGGAAGCGGAAGGATCATTCCACGAAGCCGAGCATTTGGCTGGCAGTTCCGATATGGTGGGCGTGGTACGAACTATTTTGGAAGAAGAAGCTCACCGGCGACGTTCGGGCCGGCCGGATTCTGAGATTCCCATGCGTCCTGACCACGGGCATCTTTTGGGCGATGACGTTCACAAAGCGACAAATCCGGGATACTCATTCGTGGGCCGGCTGAAAGGGCTCGCCGAACTGCGCGGCGTTATGCAGGGTTTGAAGCATGCAATTCCAGAACTGGCTGAATAAGATTTCTCATGCTGGAGAGGCCGAGGAAAAAGTCGTAGTCGCCGTAATTGTGAGGAGCGCAGCGATGAGGAATCCCGCTTTTTGCGAGCAACCAAATTAAGAGGCATCCCTCGCTTCGCTCGGGATGACGGCGCGTAAATTTTCCCAATCTGTGAGTCGAGGATTCGATTGCTATGAGCGAGTTTGCAGGAAAAGTAGCTTTGGTCACCGGTATCCACCGGGATTGGCCGCGCGATCTCTTTGCGCCTTGCCGTGGGCGGCGCCCAAATTATTTCGTGCGGCATTGAACCGGCCGGCAACGACGCGTTGGCCCGCGATGCGGTGAAGCTCGGATTAGCAGTGCAGGTCGAACACTGCGACGTAACCAAGCTCGATGACGTGCGTTCGATCATTAAAAAAGCCGTTTCGCAATTTGGCGGGCTCGACATTATTGTCAACGCAGCTGCAGTGCATCCCTTCGGCACCGTCGTTGAAACGGATCTTGAGACATGGAACCGCTGCATGATGGTCAATGTGGGCAGCATTTATGTGCTGGCACATTTGGGCATACCTGAAATGAAAAAGCGGGGAGGGGGATCCATCATCAATGTGGCATCCGTTCAGGGATATGCGTGTCAGCGCGGCGTCGTGGCATATGCCGCGTCAAAAGGGGCAATCCTCAGCTTGACGCGCGCCCTGGCCCTTGACCACGCTGCCGACAATATCCGCGTCAACTCGGTCAGCCCGGGTTCGATTCGCACTCCCATGTTGGCGCGTTCTGCGGCACATTTCGCGCCCGATCTTCCGGTTGAAGAGTCATTCGCGCGTTTTGGCGCAGCTCATCCTCTCAACCGCATCGGGACACCAGAAGAAGTCGCGGAATTAGCCGCATTCCTGGCATCGGAGAAGGCGGCATTTTGCACCGGGGCCGATTACCTCGTGGACGGTGGACTGCTTGCAGGTATCGCCGTTCAGTAGTCCTAAAAGCTGTGATTATTTCGAGTCAGGATTAGGAATCATCCGGTCACGGATGATCGCCGGAAGTTCATGGCATGCTGCGATGAACTGGCGAAGAGTCCGCCGCGTCGGTCCGAACGAATCGAACTCATTCATCGAGAGACCATCTTCCGTGTAGGCGCGCTCGAAATCGGGGAATTTCAGCAGCAACTCGTCAACAATTTTGGGTTCAACTTGCTTGTCAATCCGCGGGACAACTTCGATATCACTCGCATTGAAACGAACCTGCCACTTATGTGGCGGGGAGATCACCACGTCTCCCCCGATGAATTCGCTCCAATGCATGTGATTGCGGAATGCCGCAGAAAGCAGCCGGACGCGATATCCGCGCTCGCGAAAAATTCGATAGGTTTTTTTGAATGTCGCGACTCCAGCCCACTCGAGGTAGCCAGGATCGGTCGTGATGGAATCCAATTCCGCCTGAACTTTGAGCCAGTCGTCGAGCCGTCCCACCATGATCGTGCACACTGGACCCATGGCGGAAATGTCCTTGCCCTCGAGTTGTCGACGCGTCAAACCACGCTCGACCGCTTCCGCCACGGCAATGCATTGTGGAAGCGTGAAGCAAACAGTCGCATTGATGCTAATGCCCTGGTAGGTGGCTTCTTCAATGGCTGCAATGCCCGCTTTGGTGACAGGAATCTTCACAATCATGTTCGGCGCCAAGGCGTTGAACCGCGCGGCTTGCGCCAAAATCGCTTTTTCATCCCGGTAGAAGCGAGGATCCGTCTGAATTGAAAGCCGGCCGTTGACCCCGCGATGTTGCTCGAAGGCTGGCATCAGAAGTGCTGCCGCTTTGATTGAAATTTCTTCGACAACCTTCCAGGCGATCTGGTCTTCTGTCGCGACCGGCATCTCTTCGATGAGTTCGTCGATGCGATCCTTCCAGAGCGGCATTTCTTTTTTCAGTACATCACACACGATGACTGGATTGCAGGTGGCTCCCACTGCGCCGTGATCGAGCGAATAGGCTAATTCTTGGAGCGAGGCCGAATCATTCCATAGACAAGTGGAAGTCGTCTGAGTCATTTCGAATAACGGGCTCTTGAATTTTACGAGTTGTTTCATCGGGTTCTCCACCCGCTTCCCGTCGCAGTTGCGGCGACACTGATTCGCGGAAGCAGCGGCCCTCTATGAGCAAGAAATCGAAGCGGCGTCCAGATTTCTACGGGCCAGGAAAAGTATACATCCAACAATTTGCAAGACAATGATTTCCCGAAACGTTTTGGTTTTGGCTTTATCACCGTTTCTAGTAAGCTCCTGGCTTGCAAAACGCAATGACTCCATCTCTGAAGGGCGCGGCGGGGAGAATTGGGTTGAAGTCAAAAGGCAAGCGTGTAAAGCGCCACGTTACAATTCGCGAAGTCGCGAAGGCCGCAGGGGCGTCCGTCTCCACAATCTCGGCAGCACTGAACAATTCAGACTACGTCAGCGCGGATATGCGCAGCCGGATTGATGAAGCGATCAAAACGCTGCGATATTTCCCGAACGATCTCGCGCGCGGTCTGCGACTTCAGAAAACCCACTCGATTGCAATCGTAGTTCCCGATCTATCGAACAACTTTTACATTGAGCTTGTGCGTGGCGCAAAGGACTACTCGGCCTCAGCGAATTTCACCGTTCTTATCGGCGACTCCAGAGAGAGTTGGGAAGAGGAGCGCAATTATCTCGAATCGTTTCATCGGCGACGCGTTGATGGCATCGTGCGCGTCCCCGCGATAAACGCAATCGGCGGGAAAGCCAAATCTTTTCTCGGAAATTTGCCGGTGGTCTATGCCGACCGCTATCCACTAGTGCGCGATCCCTACATCGGGAGGGTGGGGGTGGACAACACCGGAGCGGCCGAAAGCGCCACGCGCTATTTGCTGAGTTTGGGGCACCGCGACATCGGAATCATCGCCGGCGATGCTTCGAGCGGAACTTCCGTGGACAGGCTGCAAGGATTCATGAGCGCGATACGTAGCGCGAAAATCCGCCAGGATCGCTCGATGATTCACTCCGGGCATAACGACATGGAAAGCGGCCATTTTCACGCGATGCAGCTTTTGACGCGAGGGCAGCGTCCCACAGCAATTTTCTGCACCAATAACATGATGGCATTGGGCGCGCTCGCGGCCATCCAGGAAATCGGACTCGCGTGCCCCGAAGAAGTCAGCCTGCTCGGGTTCGACGATTTTTATTGGGCGACTCTGCTCCGGCCAAGACTCACCGTGGTGCGCCAGCCAGCGAGAGAAATAGGAATGATTGCCGCGAGACTCTTGATTGATCATATCGAAGGACGAGTGAGCGTTCCTACGCCCGCTGTGCTAAAGACACAGCTCATCGTGCGCGACTCGTGCTGTCCTCCCAGGAAAGCCTGAACGCAGCGCGAAGTTCTCGGGCGCAGGTGAGCGCGGCTATCCAAATCATCAAACTCGTCAAACTCACCCAAGCGGCCATGATTTGACCGCCTTGGCGCGCAGAAAGTACGCGCCCAATCCCAACACCAAGAGAATGCCAGCGGTACCCAGATATTGGCGCTGTTCCGGCGTGGACGCGACATAGATCCACCCTACCAAAGCAATAAGCGCCGGGATCGGATAAAGCCACATGCCGTACGGACGTTTTATCTCCTTCCGGTATTTGCGAATGGCGAACACGGCGAATATCTGCGGGATGAACTGAAAAACAATCTGAATGATCATCATCGCCGAAAGCAGCCGCACCAGTGAAAACCAGCACAGTGGAATGGCCATCGCATTGGTGGCCACAAGTGCAAAAGTCGGGAAGCGGCCCGTCGGGTGGACGCGGCCGAACACCTTGAAAAAATTTCCTTCCGCGCCCGCGGCGTAAAGAATCCGCGAGTAACCGAGGCTCATTGTGAAAATTCCCGCGAGTGTCGCCACCAGAATGAGGCACGTCATCACGGCCGCCGCGCGCGCGCCATACAACTTCCCGATAAATTCGGACACGACGGCGTGCGAGACCGCAGCCTCCTGCCACGGAATCGTTCCGATGATCACCACGCTCATCAATAGATACAGAACAGCAACGATCAAAACGGAAAACACAATCGCTCTTGGGATATTCTGCGCGGGATTCTTAACTTCGCCGCCGAGATAGGTGATGTTGTTGTATCCGCCGTAGTTATACATAGCGATTAAGGTCGCTGCCGCAAGGCCATAGAAAAACGACTTCGACAGATGGAATGCTCCCGGCGGAAAATCAAATGCCATTTTCGTGTTGATATGTATAAGGCCAGCCCCGATCACCCAAAACATCGCAAAGAGCACCACACCCAGCATCACCACCGAGTAACGGCCGACTTCTTTAATTGGGCGGTACAACAGGAAAGTGATAAGCACACAATCGCCTGCCGCGAGGAAGCCCACGCCGGCATGACTCAGCGCCGGAAAGAAATAATGAGTATATTCAGCAAAGCCGACGCTAGCTGCTGAGATGCCCAGCGGAGCCACAAAAATTGTTTCCCACAGAAAGAGGAAAGAAAATAGGTGGCCCCATGTGCGTGGGTTAAACGCCTCGCGAAAATAAATATAAGCCCCTCCGGCTCCGGGCATCGCGGCGCCCAACTCGGCGTAAATCATTCCATCGCAGACGGAAAACAATGCTCCCAGGAGCCAGCCAAGAACAGCCTGCGGCCCTCCCATCGCGGAAAGAATCACGCCGATGGTGATGAAGGGACCGATGCCAATCATGTCCACCATGTTCACGGCCGTGGATTGAACCAGGCCCATGCCGCGAACAAGTTTTTCGGAGGCTACAGCGATCTCGGGAGGAAGTTGTGGCGCCTGGTTTTCGGCCACGTCACGCGTCCTAGCTCAGTGGCGGCAAGGGTTCTGCCGATTGGGGTTGAAAGGCTCGATCGAATATCGAGCGCGCACTATAGCAGCGTGCTCGGGCACCGACAAGGAAAGAGTGCGAGTATACTGAAACGTTTCGGCATTAACCTACGTCGCGACGAAATCTCCGGGAAAGCACACGGGCCGAAATTTAGATCCTACTTTTGCGATAAGAACAACTGAGCTACGCTGGATGACGGATCGGAGAAAAGCGATAAACGTGAAGATGTGCGGCATTTTCTGGCGATTCGTCTTGAGCGGATGCACGTCATTGCTTTTTTGTTTCGCGCTCGCTCTCGGCGCACGGCAAAATCCACCGTCGCCGCAAACGCATTCATCTCAATCCTCCCGAGTGCTTGACGAGGCACGAGCCTCTCTTACGCGCGGAAACGCAGAAGACGCAATCCAAATTCTCACCAGCTATCTTCAAACTCGACCGGAAGATTCTGCCGCGCGGGCTTTGCTAGGCCAAGCGTACGCAATCGACGGGCAGAACGACCGCGCCGAGGAAGAGCTGCAGACCGTCTTACAATCTGCGCCTGACGACACCACCGCGCTAGCAACACTCGGCGAGATCTACGAACGCGGAGGCCAGCTCGAAAAGGCTGAGCCGATGCTCGCGCATGCGGCAAAAGTTAGCCACGGCGCGCCGCAGATTCGGATGGAGTGGGGTATCGTCCTCGCGCGCTTGCACAAATATAAGGAAGCTCAAAGCGCATTAGCAGGCCTTTCACCACCGAGCGGCAGCGAACAACGAATCGCATTTTTTAGGGTGAAAGCTTCCGTGGCGTTGGGCCTGAAAAATACTTCGGAGGCCGCCGCGGAAATGGAAAAAGCTCTGGCGCTGAATCCGGCCGACCCACGGCTTGTGATGGCCACTTCCGTTGCCGAGCTCCAATCGAAAAATTGGCAACGCGCGGCAACTTTGGCGGAGCCTATCTTTACCCGCACGCACGATTCTCAAGTCGGCCTTGTTTACCTCGAAGCGCAATTGGGAACGCATGCCGATTTCCATCAGACGTTGGAGCTGCTTCACGCGACGCAACTGGCTCCCAAAGACGAAATGGCTTTTCGCCAGCGCCTGGCAGAACTCCTGATCTCTCACGGGAAATTTGCCGAATCCATTGACGAGTTTCAGGCGGTGGCGGATCTCGACCCGAGTAGTCCCGAATCGCAGTTCAATCTCGCTCTCGCGCAATTCCGCGACGGCCGTTTAGACGATGCCTTGGCGAGCGCGGAAAAGTGCAAGGAGCTTGGCGACAGCGCCGAGCTCGAAGACCTGCTCGGCGACATTCAAGAAGCGCGCGGTGACAACCTGGCGGCCGTGAAAAATTATCAGGCCGCCGCGGCGTTGGCTCCGAACGACGAGAAGTATCGCCTTTCGCTCGCGATCGAATTAATCCGACACCAAAATTTCGATGCTGCCAAGGTCGTTCTGAAAGATGCCGAAGGTCTACAGCCGAATTCTTGGCGAATCCAAGTTGCGCTGGGCATGGTTGAATATTTCGCGGGAACGGATGACGAAGCCACCCGTTACCTTTTGCGCGCGGCCGATCTGACAAGCGAACCCGAACTTGCCCTGAAATATTTGGGAGACATTCAAGTCAATCGCAGCTCTGCCCCCGATCCCGGCGCGATTGCAAAACTCTGTGAATACGCAGACCGCCAGCCTAAAGCAGGACAGATGCAGTTCTATTGCGGCGCTTCGCTTTTTCGCCGGGACTCGGTTTCCGGTGACAAAGCTCACTCCGGCGAAATTCTACTCCGCCTTCACACCGCAGCTGTTCTTCTTCCAAAAGACGCCTCGCCGCATTGCCAACTGGGCAAAGCCTATCGATGGTTGGGTCAATGGCAAGACGCTCTTGTCGAATCCCAAATCTGCGCGCGCATGGACCCCGACTCCGCCGACGCGCACTATCGTCTGGCCCAAATTTATGAGCACGTGGGACAACCGGAGCAGAAACGAAAGGAAATAAAACTCTACGAAGTCGCATCAACTCGCGTCGCCGACGAGAACGCCCGCCGACAAGCAGCAATGAAAACTTTTCTCTACAACATTCAGAAGGAGCAGCCTCAACCTGCCGAGAAGTGAGCCAGGTCCACGGTCGAATATCTACGCTCTCTTCTCAATTGAATCGGGGCGTGATTTTTCCTTCTTCGTAGTGCTCGTGCTCTAGTGCTGCGCATTCGTTACTTGAGGACTTTTTCCTAGGCTAACCATGTTGGCGAATAGACGATACGCGCCGGGTACGCCTTCAGGCATCTGGCGATAAAAAGCGTAGGCATTGTAGATGTACACGCCCTTGCCGTATTTCGCGTAAAGTAGGCCGCCTTTTTGCGGCGCTTGCCCGGGGTCGTGCGTCTCCAGCAACGGCACATACGCTGAGTCCCAGCTTTCCAGGAATTTCGAGCCGCGCTCTTCCACCCAATTCTCAAAATCCTTGCTCGTGATTTTGTTGGGCCAATTGAAGATGGGATTTGCCGGAGCGAGAATTTCCACCTTGGAAGCCTCGTCGGTAACTTCCTCCGGATTGGAACCCATCTTGTAAGGATATGGACCGTAATTGTGATCGTACTCGGGCGTGTTGTATTGCACGATCACCACTCCGCCATTCTTCACGTAGTCGAGGATGCGCCCATTATTCGTTTTGAGATCTTCGCGCACGGCATAAGCGCGCACGCCAAGAATTATGGCGTCAAATTTTGAGAGATTCCCGCTGGCCAGGTCTTCCGAACTCAGGAAATGAACATTGATCCCCAAATTCTCGAGAGATTGAGGCACATCGTCACCAGCTCCCACGATGTATCCCACGTTCAGACCCGGCGCGACCTTCACGTCAACTCCGGAAGCCCGATAGGTGGAAGCGCGATAGAGATTGTAGGGACGCAAACCCGGATATCCGATCGTGTGATAGCCCTCTTTGTAATCGTGGCCGTCGTAAGTCGCCACCGCAGTGATCGCGTATGGTTTTTCCATCAGCTTCGTCGGCGTCACGTGGAACGCGAGTGACTCGTCATCACCGTCTTTCGACGTCGAAAATTCTTCCTGCGGCGCCTTCCAGCCTTCCGGCAAATCAAGTTTTACAGTTCCCTTCGCAGGACCTTTGACGTTGCTGTGAATGCTGACCGTCACGTCGAATGATTTTGCGTCGAGCGGAACAATACCCGCCTGCGGCGAGATGGAAACCGAAATAGCCGGTCCCACAACCAGCGGCTCGAGAACTGTGCCGGGTCCCGTCAGCCGCTTCACGGATTGAACCACCTGTGCTATTTCGAATGGCACCCCGTCGAACGCCAAATGCACTCTGGCAGACAGCGGATACGGAGCTAACGGCAGATTGAGATATTTTGGGTCCTGAATGTCGTAGTAGGGTTGCTCGATATTTGGACGCGTAAAATAGGGCCGCGTGTAGCTGGCGTTGGCTGCAGCGTGAACTGTGAACCGCAGATCCGCAGACTGATTGCCCTTGAGTGTGCTTCCCGTCTGCGTCGCCGGATCAAAGGTGAATTCATCCTTCATCGGACTTTCTAACACGGCGCTCTGCAACTCCACGGGAAGATTCGTTGGGCTGGTTGTGTGAATTTTCACCCAGAATTCTTGTCCGGGGATCGCCACTTGAAAGGTCGGTTGATTTCTGAAAAAGCGCGCAAAAGGCCCGGTCGGATCCTTCTCAGGAGCCAATGTCGCAAGCACCGAAATGCCCAACGATTCCGCCAGTGCATTTTCGAACTGCGCCTGCTTGACGTTTAATTCGTGCAACACGTCATACTTCGAATCATCCGAAAGATTGCTGCTCCCGACTTTTTCGACCAACTCGTTCGCCTTCTTGAGGCCAGCCGCCAGCGTCGAAGCAATCGCTTCCGGATGTTGCGCCGAGAAATCGCTCATGGCCTTTTCAACCAAGGAATTAATCTGAGCTAACCCATCCTTCAGGAAAGCGGCATCGCCGCCTTGCGCCAGAGTCGCGATTCCCACGAGTGAAACGTCGATGCCATCGAAGAATGAAGATTCTTTGTCCTGCGCGGGGATGCGCGAAGCAAACCGGTGATACGGCGTCATCTCGGCTTCGGCCGGCGGCAAGCTCGTGCCACCGCTCTGCGACTTCTGGTGGCCGAGACCCAGTCGAGAAATCTGCAAGTATGTTAGTCCGATGACCGGATCGTATTCGCCTTCAGGAATTTCAACGGTAGGGGAGAGAGCGCCCTTGATTACAGTGTCGTCCGTGTAGTTGTGAAATTCCGCGGGATAGAATTTTCCGTCCGCATAATCATAAATTCCCTTGTCGGTGACGGGAGAAAACGGCACCAGAGCGTAATCCTTGATTGGCTTCCACACGTGCAGCCCTTCGTTGAGCTGCTCGGGAAACATAGCCGGATCTCCCGCCGCTTTGAACGCCTCCTGCGCCATCTGCCCGGATACTTGGTGATTGCTATGGCCGTCGGTACGGCCTCCGACGAACACCGAAGTAATCACCAGAGGACGTGTCATTCGCACGACACGCACCACATCCGAAAGAGTTTGATCGTGTCCCCACTTATCGAGTGATTCTTCTTTCGTCTTCGAAAAACCGAAATCAATCATTCGCGTCCAGAATTGTTGCACTCCGTAGTAACGATCGGCCGCCAGAAGTTCTTCCGTGCGCACCAGCCCTAACCCATCAAAATAATCCGACGACATGACATTGGCCCCCCCTTCGCCCCGGTTGAGCGTCAACAATGTGACTCTCGCACCTTGTCCGCGCGATTCATACGTCAACATTCCCCCGTTTTCGTCGTCCGGGTGCGCGGTCACCATCAGCAAGCTCGTCCGCGTGTGGAGTTTTAGGAGGCTCTGCCAGAGCGCAGCCGCGCCCCGGTCAATATCCAGCGGCTCCGCGGCCTGAAGCGGCTTCGAATTCACGGCGATGGGAGATTGAGCTCTCACCGGAACCGATCGAAATAAAAAAGGCAGTGCACAGCATGATGCGGCGATAACCAAAAGAATCTTCCTGGATCGCGATGCCATTCTCCCCCCTTGCCTGTCGCAAAACATCTAGTCAGTTACGATTTAGTTGAGCAAACGCCACCGGAGGCCACGTGAAGATGCGGGACGCGCTTATCGTTAGAGTTGATGCTAGCGCTGCGAATGCTCCTGTGGAGGTTCGGTCTGCGAGGTGCGAAATATTTCGAGTTCGACGTATTGCGGCGCTCGGCATCGAGCCTCCGTTTTTTCGTTCGGAGTACGGCATTGTACGTCCACAAGGAATGTTGTCAACCAAAATACCAAAACGTTTTGGCATCGTCTGCGATTGCCTTTCCGCGCCATGTGCACACTCTCAAATATGCCAAACTCGGCAGCAGAAGACTCGTTTCCTAAAAATTGGCTTGACAACTATTTTTCCGAATGTTACATGTCCAAATATTCGAAACCGAATCGTTTCGGCACGCTCAGGGGTGAGTCTTTAGGGGACAGGGGTTGGAGTGGCTGTGCCCTTCGTTTTTACCTCCTTTTTCGTGACCGCTTTGGTTTGGAATGCGCGTGCGGCAGTTTGCGCACGCCGGTGCAGAGACGTTTTGATCCGCGCCGCGTCAAAAGTTCAAGAACCGTTCGTCGAATCCGAAAAGTGGAGGCTGCCATGAATCGAGTGATCGGAACTCGCAGACTGCTTCAGTGGGCGATGATGCTTGCAGCGTTGCTCGCGGTTTCTGCTCTGCCTGCCTTTGGACAAATCGATCGTGGCGCCATTGCCGGAAGGATTGTGGATTCCTCCGGCGCCGTAATAGCGAAGGCCATGATCACCATCACGAATAAGAACACTGGCGTCGTGGTGACCACCCCTGTTGATAGCGCAGGCGAATATCAGGTCCTCACATTGATCCCTGGCACCTACTCCGTGGAAGCAAGCGCCGATGGATTTGCACCGGCGTTGCGCGATGACGTCGAGTTACACGTGCAGGACCACCTTTCCCTCGACTTCACTCTTAGCGTCGGCACGATTAAGCAGGAAGTACACGTCGGAGGCGGGGAGCCAATCCTCGAGACTCAGACTGCCGATGTGGGGAGCGTCGTGAATTCTCAGCACATCAACGACCTTCCTTTGAATGGTCGGCGCTATGCTGATTTGGCGTTGTTGGAACCCGGCGTAATTAGGCTTTCGCCACCGTCGGGTAACAATGCGACGGACCTGTTCAGCGCAAACGGGAACTCTCAACTCCAAAATAATTTCCTGCTGAACGGCATCGACAATAACTCATTCTCGGAAAACCTGCAGGAAGCTTCGGTGCAGGTTGTGCAGCCTCCTCCCGATGCGCTGCAAGAATTCAAGATTCAGACCCGCACTTACTCCGCTGAATTCGGCAATTCCGCGGGAGCCGTGGTCAATGCCACCATCAAGGCCGGCACCAATGGCTACCACGGAGATCTATACGAGTTCTTCCGGAATAAGGTTTTGGATGCGAACACCTGGTTCAACAATACGAATGGTTTCCAGCGCCAAGGGTTCTCTCAGAATCAATTCGGAGGCACGATCGGAGGCCCGATCAAGAAGGACAAATTATTTTTCTTTGGCGATTTCCAACGCTTCACTAGCCGCGAAGGCATGACCGTCGCCAGCACGGTTCCGACACCACTGATGGATCAAGGCAATTTTACGGAATTGCCCTTTGCTTTGACCAATCCAATACAGATCCCCAGCCAGGCCAATTGCTATGTCGGAAACATTATTCAGCCCGGATGCTTCGATCCCGTCGCTCAGAAGTTTTTGGCCTTGGTCGCCGGCACAGCGGTTCCGAATCTGCCCGCCGCGGTAGCCGTGGAAGGACAACCTGGGAGCTGGACGGGCAGCAACAACTACGCATTTCCGACGTCGATTCCCAATGACCAAAATTCCCTGGACGCGCGCATCGACTACAACTTGAGCTCGAAGGATCAAATCTTCGGAAGCTACAGCTATCGCCATGTGGACCGCCAGGACCCTTTGTGGACTAGCGATCCCTTGATCGGCAACGGCCAATTCGCAACACAGTATCGCTGGCACCAGCAATCACTCGCGCTGGGGTGGACGCACACGCTTTCGAGCTCGCTGGTCAATGACCTGCGTTTCGGCTTTAGCCGAGACTTCGCGCATAGCGATCCTCTGGGATTAACTCTTGGCACTTCCCAGGCCGAGTCCGCTATCGGTTTGTCAGGAGTCCCGCCTGGACCAAACGACGCTGGCCTTCCCGCTTTCCAGTTCAACGGCCTGGTGAACATGGGGTCAGCGGGATGGCGGCCTCAGTACCAGATTTCGCAAGCCTGGAACGTTGTTGAGAACTTGAACTGGCTGAAAGGCAGCCACAGTTTCAAGTTCGGGTATCAATACCTCAGACGGTCCGACAATTTCTTCGACATAGAAGCACCTCAAGCCCTTTTTTTTGAACTCGGATCTGTCGCCGCCAGTGACAAGTTCGGGCTGCCTGATTTGGTGCTCGGAGACGTAGACGATGCGTTTTACACAACTCCCCACGTGGTCCATTATTTCCAACCGGGGCACTCTTTCTATGCCATGGACACCTGGAGAACGACTTCCAAACTCACCCTTACTTACGGTCTTCGCTATGAACTTTTCGCTCCGCTCATAGATAGGAATAACCAGACCTCGAACTTCTCGCCGGCCAACGGCGGGGAAATTATCACCGCGGCGAGCAACGCGAGCGGCTGGTACGATCGCGCGCTGATTCATCCAGACCTGCGCAATTTCGCGCCGCGTCTTGGCTTTGCTTACCAAATGCTGCCGCGCCTCGTCTGGCGAGGCGGATACGGAATTTTCTATCAGCACGTGAACCGGATAGGCTCGGAAGCCCTGCTTCAGCTTAACCCGCCGTTCTTTATTGATACCAACATCCAGGACTTCAGCCCAAACAGCACTGTCTTCCAGCTAAAAAATGGGATACCCGCTTCGCTTACTGAATCCACGGCAGTCGATTTGACTACGCTGCAAATACGCGCCCAGGATCCGAATCAACGCACTCCTTACGTTGAGCAGACGAGCTTCGGACTCGAATACCAGGTTGCCGGCGGCACCGTGCTGGCGGCCACATACGTTGGCAATTGGGGCCGCAAAGAGGACAGGCTGCGTGACTATAACCAGCCGATGATCACCGGATTCGACTCGGGCTGCCCGATTTTGCAGTATCCCTATCCCAACTTGACCACGGCAACAGGCCCCGTCGATACATTCACCGCCAAAGGTTGCCAAAACCCTACGACAGATGGAAACCTTGAGACCGCGACCTACGATGGGAATACGGACTACAACTCGCTCGAGCTTGCGTTGCGGCACAGGATGTCCTATGGCTTGAGTTTCAACTTGGGATACACCTACGCGCACGGTCTCGCCGATTTCACCGACCACTTGACGGCCGGTCTATATCCTCAAAACTCCTATGATTACGCTGCGGAGATGGGCAATTCGATCCTCGACATTCGCAGCCGTTTTGTCGGAAGTTTCCTGTGGGAATTGCCGTTCGGTCAGGGGAAACCCTACATGAACGGCGATAATTTCGCCAGTCGTTGGTTGGGAGGATGGCAATTCAACGGGATCGTAACGGAACAGACCGGAAGTCCCTTTCAAGTCACTGCCAACAACGACGGCGTGGTGGACGGTCACAATTCGCTTTACGCGGATTGTGTAGGGGATGCTTTCGCGGGCGCGACGACCAATCACAAGCTGTATACAACCACAGGGTTTTTTATCAATCCGGCGGCGTTTGCGCAGCCCGGTCCCGGACAGTTCGGGACCTGTACTCCCTATCCGTATCACGGTCCCGGAATCCAGGACTGGGACCTGAGCCTTTTCAAGCAATTTAAGTTTACGGAACGATTTCAGCTACAGTTCAGAACTGAATTTTTCAATGCCTTCAATCATCCCAACTTCGCGAGCCCGAATGCGAATATTGGCTCGCCAGGCTGCCCATCTCAGCCGAGCTGTAACTTTGGAAAGATTACGAACACACTGAGCCCGGTTCTAGGAACCGATTCGGGCGGCCCGGGCGATCCTCGTGAAATTCAGTTTGCACTGAAGCTGTACTTCTAGCTTTCTGCGCGGGAGCGGCGGTAGCCGCTCCCGCACCTTCATTTGAGCGTTTTTGATTCCAATTGATTCCAATAAGGATGGAATCAACGCCTTTCGAGGAGACCCCGTGGCGTCTACGTGTCGAGTGACGGCGGCGCAGGCCACGATCAAGTTCCTGAAAAATCAGTATGTCGAACGAGACGGAGTCGAGCATCAATTTTTCGCCGGCTGCTTCGGCATTTTTGGGCACGGCAACGTAGCGGGAATGGGTCAGGCATTGCAGCAGAACCCGGATTTTCCTTACTACCTGAGCCGCAACGAACAGGCCATGGTTCACACCGCCGTGGCATTCTCCAAAATGAGTAATCGCCTGCGTGCGTTCGCGTGTACCTCTTCAATTGGTCCGGGCGCCACCAACATGGTAACCGGAGCCGCCACCGCCACGATCAATCGCATTCCCGTGCTTCTTCTTCCCGGTGATATTTTCGCCCGCCGCAATGTCGCCCCCGTCCTTCAACAACTTGAATCTCCCCACACGCAGGATATTTCCGTTAACGATTGCTTCAAACCAGTCTCGCGCTATTGGGATCGCATCTCTCGTCCTGAGCAAGTCTTGACCGCGTTGCCCGAAGCCATGCGAGTAATGACTTCTCCCGCCGACACCGGCGCCGTAACTCTCAGCATGCCGCAAGACGTCCAGGCAGAAGCTCTCGAATATCCATCCGCCTTTTTCGAGAAACGAGTTTGGCCCGTCCCCCGGCAGCGCGGAGATTCACGAGCGCTGGATCGCGCAGCCGCCATGATTCGCGCAGCCAAAAAACCGCTGCTCATTGCCGGCGGAGGCGTGCTCTACTCCGAAGCTTCAGAAGCTCTCGCGAATTTTGCCGAACAAACAGGAATCCCCGTCGCTGAAACTCAAGCCGGAAAAGGTTCGCTCCGTTACGATCATCCTCAATGTGTCGGCGCCATGGGCGTAACTGGAACTCCGGGCGCAAATCTCCTCGCCCGCGATGCGGACCTGATCATCGGTGTCGGTACGCGTTATTCTGATTTCACCACCGCCTCCAAGACTGCCTTCCAGAATCCGGCCGTCAAATTCATCAACATCAACGTAGCCGAATTCGACGCTGCAAAACTCGCCGGCCTGCCTCTGGTAGCGGACGCTCGCGTAGCGCTCAAAGAACTTGCGCAACTCCTAGAGGGTTATCACACGCCCGTCGAATATCGCGACCGCATCCGCAACTTCACGCAAGCCTGGGAAAAGGAAGTGGATCGTCTTTTCAATCTCAAGCACGGCCCGCCCGTCAGCCAGTCCGCGGTCATCGGCGTCGTGAATTCAGTCTCGCACGCGCGCGACGTAGTGGTCTGCGCGGCAGGTAGCCTGCCCGGAGATCTTCACAAATTGTGGCGAACGAGGGACCCGAAAGGTTATCACCTCGAATACGGCTACTCCTGTATGGGCTACGAAATCGCCGGCGGCCTCGGCGTAAAGATGGCCGCGCCCGATCGCGAAGTCTGGGTGATGGTTGGCGACGGCTCCTATTTGATGATGGCCCAGGAAATCCACACCGCAATTCAAGAAGGAATCAAGCTCAACATCATCCTGCTCGATAACCACGGATTCAGCAGCATCGGCGGGCTGAGCGAATCTGTCGGAAGCGGCGGCTTTGGCACCGAGTATCGCTTCCGAAAAAATGGAAAGTTGAACGGCGACACCGTCAACGTTGATTTCGTCGCCAACGCCGCAAGCCTGGGCGCCGCGGCCTCGCGCGTTCGCACTCTTGATGAATTAAGGCAGGCGCTCATCGCCGCGCGTGCAAATCCGCGAACCACCGTGACCGTGATCGAAGTGGATCGCAATTCCCGTGTTCCCGGCTACGAATCGTGGTGGGATGTGCCCGTCGCGGAAGTCTCGGAAATGGAAACGGTGCGCAGCGCCCGCGAGGCCTACGAGAAAAATATCAAGCGCGCGCGCCATCTAATTTGAGGCGGTAAGCACATATATTTCGACGTGGCGTCATCTATTTTGATGCACCCGCGCCGCTAGCACAGGAGGTAGCCATGGCAGCATCGACTTACGCACAAGAAGTATTGATTCACCCGCCGCCAGTCCCGCCCGGCAAATCCGGCGTCCTCGTCTCCATCACCCGCGAACAAGCCAACTGGAACACCATCAACTTTTCCGTTCGTCGCTTGATCGCAGGCCAATATTGGCAGAGCAACACGCGTGACGAAGAAGCCGCCCTCGTCGTCCTCGGCGGAAAAGCCACCATCGATTGGGGCGAAGGCCCTCGCGAAATTGGCGATCGCAAAGACGTTTTCAGCGGCTATCCCTACGCAGTCTATCTGCCCAGCCGCACCCCGTTTGAAATTTCCGCAATCACCACGTGTGAATTCGCCGACTGCCGCACTCCATCATCCGCCCGCCTTAATCCTCGCGTGATCACTCCGGCGGATTGCCGCGAGGAAATTCGCGGCGGCGGAAATTGCACTCGTCAAATTGTTGATGTCATTCGCCCCGAGTTTCCCGCGGACAAGCTTTTGCTCTGCGAGGTTTATACGCCCAGCGGAAATTGGTCGAGCTACCCTCCCCATAAGCACGACGTCCACAATCCTCCGCTTGAAGTGGATCTCGACGAAACTTACTACTACCGAATCAGCAAGCCCGAAGGGTATGCATTCCAGCGTCTCTACGACGCCGCGGGAACCCGCGACAATACTTTGACTTTGACCGATGGCGATCTGGTGCTCATCAAGGATGGCTATCATCCCGTCGTCGCGGCGCACGGGTATGACGTGTATTACCTCAACGTCCTGGCTGGCAGCGCTCGTTCCATGGCCGCTAGCGATGATCCGCGCTACGCGCATCTCCGCAAGACCACTCTGGAGCGCGATCCCCGCGTCCCGCTGGTCCGCTCGAGTGCGCCAGGGAACAGTTCGTAGCTCAATTCTCGGCCGCGTCGCGCCAAATATTTTTCATTCCGCAATTCGGGGCCAGGAAAGGAGATGTCCGAATGCCGCATAAAATCGGAATAATCGGAGCAGGAGGAATCGGAAACATACATGCTGCCATCCTGGCCAAAGACTCTCGCGTAACGCTTCAAACCATTTTCGACGTGGAAACCGCTCGCGCCCAAGCCATGGCCGCCAAGTTTGGTTGTCGTCACGCCCGCTCGCTCGAGGAACTTTTCAAAGAATGTGACGCCGTTTTCGTCTGTACTCCCAATACAACTCATGAAGAAGTTGCCATGCAGGTTCTGGAAGCTGGCAAGCACGTTTTCTGCGAAAAACCCTTCGCGTTGAATCTGGAGTCCGCCGCCAAGTTGCGCGATCGCGCCGTCCGCTCCGGCCGCGTCTATCAAGTGGGCCACAATCGCCGTTTCGCGCCCGTCTATAAGACTCTCAAAGCTGCGATCGATAAGAACGAACTCCGCCCGCTTTCCGTTCACGCCAAAATGAATCGCGGCGAGCTGGTGAATCCGCCCTGGGTGTGGAACGCCAAGCTAACCGGCGGCTTCCTCTACGAAACGCCCGTGCACATGTTCGATTTGATGACATTTTTCTTCGGAAAAGTCGATTGGGTGGAGGTTGCCGCGCGTGCTCACGAGCATGGCGAGCTCGACGATTTTTCCATCTTGCTCAGTTTTCAGTCCGGCTTGCAGGCCACCATGAAAACCTACGCCCACGCCAGTTGGCACTTCCCGTTCGAACGCTTTGAAGTTTACGGAATGCACTCCACCTATGAAACTTTCGAAATGGAAAGAATTTCTTTCACCAATGGCCTCGAAACTCGCACTACCACTTTCGATTTCGCCCTCGCCACCATGCACGAGAAATGGGGCTACATCGAAGAAGACCGCCTTTTCGTGGACGCCCTCGAAGGGAAGTCGCCCGCGCCGGTAACCGCCGATGACGGCTACAACGTCGTCGAATTAATCGAAACCTGTTATCGCAGCGCCAGGGAAGGAAAGCGCGTCCACTTGGGTGCCCCCGTCGGGAAACTGTGAACGCCGGAAAACTTTAAACGCCGTGAAACTCTAATGGATAAATTCTCCGATCAAATCAATTTCGCATCCGCCCCCGTCAGTTGGGGTGTCCAGGATGATCCCGGTCCCGCCTGGGAGCAACCCTACGAAGAAGTTCTCGGAGAAATTGTCTCCGCGGGATACACGGGAACAGAATTAGGACCCTATGGTTTCTTCCCAACCGATCCCAAAGTTCTAAATAAAACTTTGCAGCGCCTCAAGTTGACGCTTCTTTCCACTTTCGTTCCCGTTCCCATTGCGGATCCATCGCAAACAGAAAAAGTAGTCGAACATGTGCGCAAAGTCGGTGCTCTCCTCTCCGCCTTAGGCGCGAAGCTGGTCGTTCTGTCCGATCGTCAGACGCCCAAGCGCCGCGACATCGCCGGTCGCGTTCCCGTGGATGGCAGCAAATCCTTGAAGGCCGCTCAGTGGAAGCAAGCGGGGGCGATGATCGGTCAAGTCGCGCGCGCCGCCAAAGAATTCGATCTCAGCGTGGTTTTTCATCCCCACGTCGCCACTTTTGTCGAGACTCCCATGGAAGTCGAAAATCTTTTCGACTCCTTAGCCGGAACCGACGTCGGTCTCTGCCTCGATACCGGCCACTGTGTCTACGGCGGCGGAGATCCAATAAATGAAGCGCAAAAATATCGTTCCATCCTGCGCTACGTCCACATCAAAGATATTGACGCACACATTCTCGGCGAGGCTCGCCGCAGAAAACTTGATTTTGAACAAGCCATCGGCGCCGGAGTCTTCGCGCAAATCGGCAGCGGCTGCATAGATTTTGAAGGCTTCTTCCGTTACCTCGCCGCCACCCGCTACTCAGGCTGGGCCGTCGTCGAACAAGACGTAATCTACGGCAAGTCCGCAGTCCCCCCGGTCGAAAGCATGCGCGCAAGCCTCTCCTATCTAAAAAACACCATCTCCAAACTCGATTCCCCGCCTCAACGCGCCGCAGCGACGGACTGATTCAGGACGATTCTTCCGTTCAATTGCATCATCACGATGCATTATCACAATTCGACATGTTTGGTTTCCGGTCCGCACAGCGCACCCACAAACAAAAGTAAGCCTCCCACTCCGAAGATAACGATTTCGGTGTACTCGTACGGCATTCCCAATCCCTTCAGCCCCAACATGTAGAACGAGGAAAATGCCGGAATAATCGTCGCCGCGCTGTAACCGATGCCATAGCCCGATGCCCTGCACCCGGTAGGAAATCGCTCGTTGATATACGACGTGACGATTGCCCATACAGGCAGAGCGCACAGATTGATCAGCGACACCAGCACAATCACTTGCAACGTGCTCCTGTAGCCGGACCTCACCAGTACGTAATAGAGGAAGGGCCCCACTGTAAACCCAGCGAGTCCGAATAGAATCAGCACTGGCCGGCGTCCGATCTTCTGTCCCAACATGCCGAAAGGAACAAAGGTAATCGCCAGCAGTAGACTCGCAACCAATTGCGCGTTGGTGACGACCACGCTGCTCACATGTCTCACAGTCAACAAGACTCCGGGAAGAATGGACGTCACCGCATTCAGCGTGAACCATACCCCGCTCATGACCAACAGCACTTGCGACAGGCACCGGAAATTATATCCGCGGAACAGCTCTTTCAGCGGAGACTCAGTTTTCTCGGCCTTGGCCCACACGCTCGACTCCGGAACTCTTTTCACGTAGTAAAGAAAACCCGCCAACGCGAACAGGGCTCCCAGCAGGAAAGGAATGCGCCAGCCCCATTTCACGTAGGGTGAGTCCGGTGATCCGGCCGGCAGCACGCGCAACAAACCGCTGGTGATCAGCGCCATGGCAGACAGCGCAAACGGAAATCCTGTGTGGATGAACGCCGCCCATTTTCCTCGCTTCTCCTTCGGCGCGTGCTCCATGGCCAGAGGATTGGCGCCCGTGTATTCTCCTCCGAGAAAAATACCGTCAATGAATCGAAGCAGCGTCAGGATTACGACGCTGGCGATGCCCCAGCTTTCGTAGCCCGGTAACGCGGCAATGAGCAGCGTGACGCACGCGAAGCCACCCATGGAAATAATGGTGACCTTCCGCCGCCCAATCTTGACGCCGTAATGGCCAAAGAGTGTCGCTCCCACCGGACGTCCTACCAGTGACAATGCAAAAACTATGTAGAACAAAGTTGATTTCAAGATCGGACTCAGCGTGGCGGGTTCGAAGTACGACATGGCCGGGCCCAAGGCCACTACGGGAAGGTACACATCAAACATGTCCACAAAAAATCCAAGGAACGCAGCGCGCAACGCTCGCAGCCCGGCTTCGCGCTCGCCAGCCTCAGCTTTCAATCCTTGACTAAACGTAACAGCTCCTTGGGCCAAGTCAAACTCCTGAGAAGTGCAGTCGAGAGCGCGTCAGCGCCGATGTCCACGCGCTTCCTTCGGAGATCCTTCGTTCTTCAGAGCCCGGAAGCCCTGCCTTCGGGGATTTCCGCGATTCTGAATCAGCGACAGAAGACGTGCGGCCGTTTATACACCTAACATTGGCCACCCTGGAATTTCCTTTTTGCCTCCAAAAGCCCCGGCATATTGCTCGTCGCGGATGAACCGCGCGCCGCGTGGGGCGCTGATAGCGGATGCGGGGCCTTTGTAGAGCTGGTCATAAGACGGGCCCCCTTTAAGATGTTCGCCAATTGATCTCCAAAATCTTAATGCCGGCAAAACGGCACATTAAAAAGTTCTCCGTATCACATCCGAGCATGTAAACTCGTCGTACTTCCTCGAATTCCAGAAGGAGATTCAAATGAAGAAGAAATGGACGCGTAAGGGCATTGTCCGCCGGCAATTGCTTGCCTGCTGCATAGCAATTGGCATCCTCGCCGCGATTGCCGTGAAGTCCAGCAACGCTTCAGTTGCCGACGATAAGGCAACCGTCGCGGCGCTCGACGCCGAATACCAGGCAGCCGTCCAGAAGAACGACGCCGCCACCATGGATCGCATTCTGGCTGACGACTTCGTGCTCGTGACCGGTTCCGGCAAGACTCATGACAAAGCAGAGTTGCTCGCGGACGCCCGCAGCGGAAACCCGCCGTACGAACACAATGATGAGCTCGAAAAAACAGTTCGCGTTTGGGGCGATACGGCCGTAGTTACGGTCAAGCTTTGGGAAAAAGGCATAGACGCCGGAAAGCCGTTCGATCACACGTTTTGGTTTAGCGATATCTATGTGCGCACGGCCGCAGGCTGGAAGTACGTATTTGGCCAAGCATCGTTGTCATTGCCCAAAACCCCTTAAACCGCACGAAGCGGATGGGGGCAAAACGGGCGAATCCGATGGCGGCAGCCCGGCCGGTTGCATTTGGTGGCAGCCCCCTGCTTCAGCAGGGGGAAGCTGGACTTCAGTCCAGCGGAAGAAAGCTCCGCTCTCATAATGGGCTTTAGCCTTGGGGAGTTCTCCATCCCAGCGTTAAAGGGCATATTGGCTCGTGCGTCCAATTTCGCCTTTTCGCCAAAATCGAAAGCACAATTTCGTAAGATTTTCACGTCCGAATCCCGCTGATTCTCCAACACTTCCCCCGACCCTTATACACTGTGGATTTGCTACCGCCACCGCAGGCATGATATAATGCATGATTTGATTAATCTAAGAGTATGATACTTATGGAGTTAACAAGAAGTCGACCGCTTGAGGGGGACCGGATTGGCTTCCTAGCCACCGAAGCCTACGCAAATTTGCGGGGCCCAGTACTCAATCGGGAGACAATTTCTAATCGAGACTGGAAATTATTAGAAACGCCCGCAACTCAAACAAAACAATCACCACGACCCTGTTCTAATCGAGACAAAATGAGGGGGTATTCGAGCACCGATATTAGACCTGTCGAGGGGGCAGAATCGCTTAGGACTTCCGTTTCTTGGAGGCTTTCGACTTCCCAGAACTATTCAGAGCGATGGCTTCGCGAACGAGAGCTTTGAAGGCGGCCTCGCCAACTTCTTCTCCTTTACGGATGTCGATAGCGCGGCGGACGTTTCCCTCGAGACTTGAGTTGAAGAGGTGGGCCGGATCCTTCAGAAACGCGCCTTTGGCGAACGTCAGTTTCACGACACTCTTGTAGGATTCGCCGGTGCAGATGATGCCATCGTGGGACCAAACCGGAGTGCCCATCCACTTCACTTCCTCGACGACCTTGGGGTCCGCTTCTTTGATGAGCTTGCGCATTCTGCTAAGGGTTTCGCCGCGCCAATCTCCGAGTTCGACGATTCTTTTCGAGATGAGCTTCGACGCCGGCTGGCTTTGGCTTGCGCCCGACTTGTTCATGTTCTCTCCTTCGATTGCGAGATTACCAACCCATTTGGCTCATCCGCTCTAGAATAATCGCGCTGTAGCTGTTCATGCGCTCGGGTCGACGCTTCAGGGGAGCGGGCAAAATTGCAGCGAGCCGCGCCGCCTGTTCCCGGCCGATATTGCGTGCTGCGGTCTCGTCGTAGTAACGGCACGCCGACTCCGCCCCATAAATACCAGGACCCCATTCGACCACGTTGAGATATATCTCCAGAATGCGCTGTTTGCCGAGGACGAACTCGGCCACCGGTACGAGCGTGGCTTCCGCGCCCTTGCGGATGATAGATCGGCCTGTTCCGAAGAATAGGTTTTTTACGAGTTGCTGCGTAATGGTGGAAGCGCCGCGAGTGCGCTCGCCTTCTAAATCGTCCTCGGCAGCGATTTGCATCTGGTGCCAATCGAATCCATGGTGCTGGTAGAAGTTCGCGTCCTCTGCAGCGATGACGGCGTGCTGGAGATCGACCGAGATTTCGCTGAGCGGAATGAATTTGTAGCGTTCGCGATATGGCTTGTGGTGAATCCACGCTTGCAAGCGGCGCTCGATGTGCACAGCGGTCGTCGGCGGGTCAATCCACCGGGTGGCCACAAGGATCAACGCGGCAAGCGCCCAAACAAGCGCCATGCCGATGACGAGCCACCGAATAAAGGATCCGAGGAAGCTTGTCCGACGCGGCGTTTTGATATCTGTGTTCGGCATCCCAGTCACATTTCAGAATGATAGCCTGTGCTGGGTTGCCGTTGATGTGAGAACTTGTGCGCGCGAACACAGAGTTCCGCGTTCTAATTGGGCCACTGCAGATTCAGTTCAAACGATGTGGGTTCAGGTTTAGTGAAAGATACGTCAAGAACCGCACCTTTGACGTCAAAGGGTGCGGCACTTCGCCGAAGAACTACCCCGGCGCATCGAGGGCTGCGCGATGAAATATGTCGGATATATCCGCTACGAGTTCAGGAACGTTACATCCGGCTTGCCTACTACTCCACTCTTTTGGATGGCCTCTCCTACAGACGGATTGTTCATAAAGGCCTTGGCCCGATCAAGACTCGATGCCTTGAAAAGGAGGACAACATCGTTTGGATCTTCGGCCCCTTGAAATAGGTGCTCTTCGCTCAGTCCGTATTCTTGACGGACGGAAACATGTGCATCGTAGGCTTTTTTCCATGATCCAAAGTTTTGGACTTTAGCTCGAACAAGCAGGTAACTGGCCATAGGATCTCCTTTAGCTTAGGGTTGAAATAACTTCGGAAGAAGCAACTGCGACACCTAGACAAATGCTCCAGTACGAACAAACGACCCGGCTTCGAACCCAACGCTCTTCGATGGCGGCGGGTAGTCTACACCACAATGATTGCGATCGGCGGCAAGAGAAAAGCCCGCCCTTGCTGCGCAAGGATGGGGCACACGAAAATACGAAAGATGCGCGGGTATTGACAATCCCGCGTTGTTCGAGGCAACCTGCAGTTGCTGCGTAGGGCGCATCGGTGCAGATCGAAAGGGCAACGCCCACCTACGATAAGTAAAAACCACTGCACCTATGCCGAATATCGAAAACCTCAGAAAGCAAGCCAAACAGTATCTGCGCTGGCATCGTGAACGGTATTATCCCGTGGCGGCTCAAATCAGAGCGCGTTACCCCGTTTTCGCGACATGGGTGACGTGCAGATACTGGAGTCAAGCTTCAAGCTCGCGGACGCGCAAGAGCTTGTCGCGAGGCAAATGGGATTCGACGGGTGGCAGGCGCTCAAATCAGGAGCAGATGCCATGACCGATGAACGTAAACAGGCGGCGCCACGTCCCATTCTCAATTCGATTGAAGCGCAACTCTTCGTTGCGAACATCAAGACTTCCTGCGATTTCTATACAAACAAGCTCGGCTTCACGGTGAAATTTATTTATGGCGATCCGCCATTCTACGGGCAGGTCGTCCGCGACAATGCACGGCTTAATTTGAGGCTGGTCTGCGAACCCGTATTCGCTGGCGATATTCGAAAGCGCGAACATCTGCTCTCCGCTTCCATCACGGTTGCCACCGCGAAGGAAATCAAACAACTGTTTCTGAGTTATCAGGCTGCAGGAGTTTCTTTCGAACAGGCGCTTAAGAGGGAGCCGTGGGGCGCGAGAACTTTCGTCGTGTCGGACCCAGATGAGAATCTCATTCTATTTGCAGGGCCGGCAGCGGACTGAAATGCTCGAGTTTAAATACGCGGATGAAGAAGATAAGTCAAGAACCGCACCCTTGGACGGCAAAGGGTGCGGTGCACCCGTAGCTGATAACGAATAACGAATCCAATTCCACTTATGCGTCCGGGAAGGGCTCTTTGAAGTGGCCGTTTGGCTCAAGGATTATGCGCTTGTGGGGATAGTCGAGGATTACCGTAAATCTCCTGAGCACTTCGGTGCCAATTTTTCTTAAGTCGTCTGGATTGCTCGAACAGCAAGAAGTGATTGGTCCGTCCATTCGAAACGGGCCGAGTTGAAAATAAATCGCGCGGCCGAGCACTCCTTCCCCCGGTTGCCCCAGCCCAACACCAGTCTTGATTTTGCGCACGGGGCCGGTTGTTTTTAGGATGGCATCCGCATCCACCGCATCGCCGGAGCCGCTGTCTACTAGAAACTCTCCTGTTTCTGGTTCCACGCCTGGAACGACGATGGTTCCCGCGATGTATGGCCACTTGCCACGGAATTGAATTGGGAAGACGCCACCCGGGCCCGAGTAAGTGAACACTGTGGGTTCGACGATGGTCATCTTTCCGGCTGCATAGTCGAGTGTGACTACGTAGCGGCTTATGAAGTCATATCCCAAGAATCCATCCATACGGTGATGCCCCTGCAGCCCGGTCAAGTCAGTGGCGTTCACGCGGTGACCGGAGGACGTCAATCCTGGGAGTTCAAACGTCACTGACTCGATGAAATTGACCGGCACAGTTCCGGCACCAGCGCCGTGAACAGTGCCGCTTCCCGATGTTTTCAGGCCGAGACGATTCGCAACCTTCAAATCCAAGTAACTGGACCCGGAGCCTGTATCCAAGGAAAACCAAAGATGTTCGCTTGAACCTGCGATTTGCGATTGGAAGAAGATGCCATCCGGCGTCAAGTCGAATGGGATCACGATGCGCTTATCGCCGGAGGAAAATTGGTAGAGAGCGCGCGAAGCTTGCGCATCTTGCGCAGATGCCCTTCCAGCGGATGGCTGTGCTTTAGAGGGAGAGTTCATCATGAACAGGAGCACTGCTATCGCGTAGCGATGAGTTTTCATGCCTGGCCCCCGCAACCCTGATACCACCGAGAAGATAGCATCGTGGAGCAAGCTTCTTGGCATGGATAGTACCCATATGACATATTCACAGTGTGAATATACGAGAGTTAGATTTGAATTTGCTTGCCGGCTTCGAAGCCATGGTCATTGAAAGAAGTGTGAGTGGCGCCGCGCGTCGCGTCCACTTGAGCCAACCCGCGATGAGCAACCTGCTCTCGCGCCTGAGGAAAGCTTTCGGGGATCCGTTGTTCGAGAGATCGGGGCAGCGCATGGTGCCCACGGAACGTGCCCGGATATTGGCAGCTCCCATCAGCGCCGCGTTGAACGTCATCAGGCAAGCTATCGACGAGAAGCCTTCCTTCAATCCTGCCATCGCCGATGTCCGCTACAGCATTGCTACGACGGATTACGCCGAGGTTATGTTCCTCCCGAATTTACTGCGGACGCTCAAACGTTTTGCACCGAAAGCTGTGCTCCAGATAAAAAGGATCAAGGGGATTTTTGACGCGCCAGTCGCAGAACTGGATGTTTGTGATTTCGCACTGGGATTCTTTCCACTGCCCCTGACACCCGGAGGCGGGCTCAATGGAACGGCATTGTCTCAAGAGCGATTTGTAGGAATCATTAGCAAACGCCATCCCATCGCTCGTCAGAAGTTTGGGCTGCGCCAGTTTCTTTCGCTGGAACACATCAGAGTCGACTACAGCGAGGAGCGGCCTGGTTTGATCGGTGATGCCATCCAGAAGGTTGGCCATCGACGAAAAGTTGGGCTCATCGTTCCTCATCTAGTGACCGTGCCATTTTTGACGGCGCAATCGGAGATGCTGGGCATCGTTCCGCTACGATTGGCGCGGGCCTTGAGCGCGTCCCTGGGACTGCGAATACTGGAACTCCCACTGGAAATGCCGCCGCTGACGATGTCTCTTGCATGGCACGAGAGACACCAACAGGATGACGCGCATCGCTGGTTTCGAGAATTCGTCAGCCCAAACGCAGTTCGTCCGTGACAACCACACCGGTGCTATTGCTTGTCAACTGCAGCCGCAAACTTCGCCGGGGCCGAGTCGAATAGCGCCTTGTGATCTGTCGAACAGAAGTAATAAGTTCTGCCGTTATAGACCGACGTCAACGCAGGATCAGCATCCATCTCACACACAGGGCAGACCGGGTGTTCGTCGGTGGAGACGCGTGCTTTGGCGTAAATCTGATTCGAATTTGGATCGAGCCAGCCTCGTCCCTGATATTCCATCATGTCGGCTGTCTCCTCGGCTCGTTCACGACCGTAATAGCGCTCAACCACGCGTAGCGCTAGATCAATTCCGGACGAAAGTCCGCCCGACGAGGCGAGATTGCCATCTTCCACGAACCTGGCTCCGCGCCTCAGTTGAATGTCCGGAAACTGCATAGCGAATTCTGAGTAGGCGCTGTGATGCGTGGTCGCGGCCTTGCCTGACAGTAAGCCGGTTTTTGCCAGCGTATATGCGCCGGTGCAAACCGACATGGTTACGTCTGCGATTTTTGACGACTTGCGAATCCATTCCAGCATCGCCGGAGTGTCTCCGTTCTGCGCCGGGATTACGATCACCTTGGGCGACGGAGCCGTTTGAAACGTGTAGTCGGGGACAATTTTCAATCCCGCGCTGGCAGTGACCGGCTTGGTCGTTTCGGCCACGGTATAGAGTTTGAAGAATCCGTGTCCCTGGGCGTCGTGAACATCCTGGAAGACTTCCCACGGTCCGGCGAAATCTATGACTACCGCGCCATCAGAAATTAGAAATGCGACGGGAATGGGCCCTTTGATGGGCGGAACGAGCGGCTTTGATCTCGTCGCGTCTTGCGTGTCATCGCTGCCGATTTTGGCGACGCTGCCATGATCGCTGATCTTGCCGCCAAAAAGTTTGTCGGCAAATATCGATGGAATTCCAGCCATGAAGCCGAGCGCACCTGCTCCCTTGAGCAATTCTCTTCGATTCATAAACTCTTTTCTCCTCTATTTCACTCTTACATTTTCCCGCTGGCTGAGATTAGTTCGACGTCACATCCGTGAAGCGATGCCGGTAGTCGTTTGGTGGAACACGAAGGACACGAAGAAATGAGCGGCGCAAACTTTGCATCGAGCCAAATCCGCAATCGCCAGCAATCTTTTCGAGTCTATCCTGCGTTTCTTCGAGGCGGCGACGGGCTGCTTCCACGCGTATGCGCTCGACGAATCGTGCGGGAGTGGCGCCCGTATCCTTAAGAAAGACACGAGCAAAGTTGCGCGGACTCATGCCCGCCTTTATGGCCAGCTTTTCTACGCGAAGGTCTCGACTCAGATTGTCGAGAGCCCAGGAGCGAATTTCTTCGATTTGCTTACGGTCCGAGGACTGCAGAGAAAGCGCAGCGCTGAACTGCGATTGCCCCCCAGCCCTGCGCAAGAACAGAACCATCTCGCGCGCGACCTTCAGGGCCATCGGTGACCCAAGGTCCTCTTCGACCAGCGCCAACGCGAGGTCCATGCCGGCCGTGATTCCTGCCGTGGTGTAGGTGTTTCCATCGCGAATGTAGATCGGGTCGGGGTCAACGGTTACGTGTTTAAACTTACTCGCCAGCTCCGCTGCCCATTTCCAGTGCGTCGCAGCGCGTTTGCCGTTCAGGAGCCCAGCCGATGCAAGCAGGAAGGCTCCGGTACAAATGGACCCGATGCGGCGGACTCGCCGAGCCGTCTTTCGAAGCCAGAGAAGCAATTCTTTGTCGTGCGAAGCGCTTTCAACGCCGTTACCACCGGCCACAAGCAGAGTATCGATCGGTCCGCGCAGAGCCCGGTACGTTGTAGTGCCAGTCAGCAGTAGCCCACAGTTCGTAGTGACAGTTCTACGGTGCGTGGAGCTTGCCAGTATCACGCGGTAGGGTGCGGTCCGTGCCGGATGCTCCTGAACGAAAAGTTCCGAGGCACGAACGAATACCTGAAATGGTCCCGCCACATCGAGAATCTGAGTGTTAGGAGCGGCCAGAAAGATGATGGTTTTCGAGCGCTGCATGGCACGAGGCATCTTCGTTGAACCGCGCATACCCCATGCTATGTCCCGAAGAGCGATGGCAGCAATGACAAAAGAACGTCATTTTCTGCCATCTTTGTTTTTGCGCTGTTAGCCCGTTTCTCGCGTTTGATGATGCTGAGAATCCCGCTCATGGCTTACGCCGCTTGGAGCTTCATGTGCTGCCCGAATGCGTGGACGTATGCTGCCAAGACGTCGCGGGCTACTTCTGGATCGCCTACCAGAGGGTTTTTCTCGAGGGCGGCGAGTGCCATTTCGCGTGAATGCTCTACCGAAGCACGCACGGTGAGGCGCTCATACTCTTTTACTTGAAGCAGCAAGGAGCGAACTGCTTCCGGCGCCCGTCCCACTGGGGGCACTTCGACGCCGCGGGAGGAGACTTGGCAGGGGAGTTCGACTGCGTCATCGGGGGCGAGATCTTCCAGAGCTTTGCCGTTGCGAACTGTGAGAGGAATTAGCGATGGCTTCTCGGAATGCAGTGCCTGCAACACAAGCAGCGCAATCCGCTCGTATCCCGAAAACTCTGAATACAATTCCTGATTTTCCTTGCGTCGTTCGCCCGCCGTTGCCTCGATGCTGAAGTACGAAGCATTTCGTTCGCGCAGGTAGTTCTCATAGATTTCAATCAGTTCTGAATCGGAAGCCTGCGCCAGCTTTTGAAACAATCGCGTGTTCATGCCTGCGATGGCTTGGGCGCGCGATTGGCCGCTTTGTTTTGTATTTTTGTACGCCGCTTGTGGGAAGTAATAGAAGTAGAGGTATTCCGTGGGCAGCAGGCCTAACTTCTGAATGAACTCTGGCGGGAAAAGTCCGTGCCGGTAACATTTCTGAATAATCTCCGGAGAAGCCAAAACTTTGGGCAGCAATTCCGCGCCCTGCTCATCGCGGATGGACCTCACCCAACCCAAATGATTCAGTCCGAGGTAGTCGAATTTCAGTTCGAATGGACTGCGATCCAACGCGTGGGCGATTGATTCGAACGTCTCGAGCGGCGTATCGCAAACGCCGATCACATCCACTCCGGAATGATTCAAAAGACCTTGAGAAATAATTCCGACGGGATTCGTGAAGTTGATGATCGTCGCCCGCGGCGCGACGCGTTTGATCGTCTGGGCGTATTCGAGCATCATTCCAAGATTCCGCATGGCGCAGGCAAAGCCGCCCGCGCCAATAGTCTCTTGCCCGACGAGACCGTGCGCCAAAGCTATTGTCTCGTCTTTAATCCGCGCATCATTGCCACCCACGCGAATGCTGGAGATGACGTAGTCCGCGCCTTCAAGAGCATGCTTTGGATCGGAATATGCTTTCAGCTGCGCGCGAATCCCGCTGCGCTTGCCCATTGCTTCCGCGACTCTCTTTATTATTTTGAGCCGTTCCTGATCCGTATCAAAGAATGCCAACTCGTCCAACTGTACGTTGCCGCTGGCCGCTCGGCCTTCAAGTCCCGCGAGACCATGGACCAGGAGCGGGGTTCTAACCCCCGCGGCTCCGATGAGAGTGATCTTCATGACGGCGACATGGCCTCCAGAACAAATTCCCGCTGCAAGAACGAGCTAGGCACGGTAATGCTGCACCATCAACTTGCGGAGGCTCTTTTGCGTGGGCATCGCACACGATCCTCCCGCGCCCGTTGTTGCCAGCGCTCCGCAAATATTGCCGGCTTGCAAACATTCTTCGAGTGGCCACTCTGCAAGATAGCCGTGAAGGAAGCCGCCATCGAACGCATCACCTGCTCCCGTCGCATCCACGGCGCGCACGCGAATGGATGACTCTCGCAATACTTCGCCATTACAAATGGCCAGCGAGCCATCCGCACCAAGCTTCACAACCGGTACTCGCACCCATCGAGCCAATTTCTTCGCGGCTCGCTCGACTGTCTTTTCGCCAGTCATCGCCAGCGCCTCGGGCTCATTCGGAAATACAAACTCAAATTCCCGAAGTAGCGACTCGAACCCGGGAGATTGAAACGTTTCAGGATTCCATCCCGGATCCGCGGAAACCGTCAGACCTTCTTTGCGCAGTCTCTGTATCGATCGCAACCACACTCGAGGAGGAGACATTGCGCAGGCCATATGCACGTGGCGCGCGGCGCGAAGTTGTTTCTGCACATTGCTCCGCAGAAAAAGTTTTTCAAGTTTTGCGTTCACCGCGTCGTGGGTAATCATCATGCGATCACCGTCGAAGGCGGCGGAGACGGTGATTGCTGTCGGCAGGCGCGGATCGAATTCACACGCCTCGGTGGCAATTCCGCTTTTCACCAGAGTTTGCCACTCCGGGCTCGTTAGTGCGTCGCGGCCTACACGCGTGATGGCTGTGGTCGGCGTCCCTAAGTTGGCTGCGACCATTGCAGTCGTTGCGAGGCCGCCGCCGGGGAAACGCGCGATGCTCGTGGTTTTAACTTCTTCACCCATACGCGGAGCATTTGGCAAATCGTAGAACACCAGATCGCGGAAAAATTCGCCGAATACTACCAAGCCCCTCTGTCCGGGGCGATGTTCGCGGCGATCGTTTCGAGTGGAGGCGGGAGACGCCATGTTGCGAATGATAGCAAAGTTGACGGAGCGGAGAAAGGCGAGCGGCAAAAATACCGAATCGTTTCGGTACCGATGGCAACGAATTTCCGCGGCGGTCGCGCCAGTCGATTTCTATTTTTCATGGTGTAGAGGATTCAACGAGTGCGATTGAGGGCGAGTGCGAAATCAGCTAACGTATGGAACGGAGAGAATCTCGGTGGCGACAGGAAAATTCACGGGCGTCGTGATGATATTCGCTTGCGTGGCTACCCTCGGATTTTCGAGCGGGACCGGATCATCGCAGCAAACGGACGCTGGCAAGGCTGATGGGGCTGCGATGCAGGGTACCGAAAAAGGTCGGCCTCCGCGCTCCGACTTTGTGGGAGACGCGGCTTGCCAGGAGTGCCACCAAGAAATCGGCGGCACGTACGCGCGCACCGGTCACCACTTCACATCACAATTGCCCAGCAAAGATTCCATCCTTGGCAAATTTACAGCCGGCTCGAATATTCTGAGGACCAGCGATCCGGATCTGCGCTTCCGCATGGACGCTAAAGAGGGCGGGTTTTACGAAACGGCGATTTTCTGGCAACCGCCGGACGAGAAGACGCGAACGGAGCGAATCGATATCGTCACGGGATCAGGGGAAAAGGGCCAGACCTATCTTTACTGGAAAGGGGATCAGCTTTTTCAATTGCCGGTGTCTTACTGGACGGAGTTGAGAGGATGGATCAATAGTCCCGGATACACGGAAGGAGTTGCGAACTTCGACCGGCCAATTCCTCCTAACTGCCTGGAGTGTCACGCCACTTATTTTGAGCCAATCCCTTCCGAGAAAGGCGATAACTACTATAAAAAAACGGGCTTCGTTCTGGGCATTTCGTGCGAGAGATGCCACGGGCCCGGCCGTGAGCACGCGGAGAAGGAACGATCGAAATCTGCCGCCGTTTCTTCGGGGACTCATTCGATTGTGAATCCGACGGCTCTGGCGCGGGATCGACAAATTGAAGTGTGCGCGCAATGCCATGGCGGGATTGGGCAACCGATTGCGCCAGCGTTTTCGTACGTTCCGGGAGAGCAACTGGGGAATTACATCAAACTGCCGCGTTCCGACGCCGACGCGCGCGTGGACGTGCACGGCAATCAGGTTGCGCTCACGCAAAGAAGCCGGTGCTACCAAAACTCGCAGATGACTTGTACGACGTGCCATGAAGTTCACGAACCGGAACATGCCGCGGCTTCGTATTCAATAAAATGCTTGCAATGTCACAAGGATCAGGACTGCGGCGAATTTGCGAAGCTGGGCGCGAAGATTCGCGACAACTGCATTGATTGCCATATGCCGGTGCAGGATTCCAACGTGATCGTCTCTGACGTGAAAGGAAAACAAATCAAAGCGCGGATACGGAACCACTCGATCAAGGTTTATGCGACGGGACGGAATCCCTGATAAGCCGCTGGATGGCTCGGCCGACGATGTTCACGTGCGAGCGCGTCTAGACTATCTTTATCGAAGTGGCAAGAATTGCGGCAGCGTGTCCGCGGCACCGCCGATGGCGCGTGCCAAACTTAGTTTGGCTAAATTGTGGGCGAAGACGCTGTTGATGTAATCGAGTTCCGCGCTCGCTACCGTCTGTTCAGCTTGCACTACTTCAACCGAGTCGGTGACGCCAGCTTCGAATCGCTGCTTGGTGAGAGCGAGAGTTTCGCGGCTGACCTGAAGATTTCGTTGCGACAAATCCACCTGACTTGTGGCCGTCTGCAAATCGAGATAAGCATTGCGCACTTCGCTTTCGATCTCGCTCTTGAGATCTTCGGCTTCTGCTTTTCGCTGGGCCAATTCGGCATCAGTCTGTTCGAAGTCTCCTCCTGCGCGGCCACCTTGCCAGAGAGGCACACGAACCGTTCCCGCCACCGTATATGTCGCCTTCGCCTGGCTTGGCGTGGTTCCGATGGCGCCGTAATTTGCATCAATTGAAAACGAGGGAAGCCTTTCGGCGCGGGCTGCAGAGCGAGTCATTTCGCCAGCGCGCACCTGTGCCTGCGCCGCTCGCAGGTCAGGCCGTTGATCGAGCGCCTGCTTGAGGGCGTCGTCGAATGTGACGGGAGGTGCGCTCGCGAAGGGAATATCGTCGGACAGCTCGTACTGATCGGTGGGCGGCAAGCCGGTAAGCCGCGCAAGATTAATTTTTTGTTTCGCGAGGTCATTTTGCAGTGAGGCCAGTCGTTGCTGCTGCGTCAAAGCTTGCACCTGGCTGCGATCCACATCCACACGCGCCATCAAACCGGCAGCGCTCTGCTGCGCCGCCTGTTGATACACGGCATTGGCAGAATCCACCTGCGCGCGAGCGGAAGCGACGCGAGCTTGCGCTGCGAGAACTTGCAGATAGGTGCCGCCCACGGCGAGGACGACGAGATCCCGTGCATTGAGCGCTTCCATTTGGCTCGACTTCAGCTGCTCTCGTGACGAGCGGTAATTATTTATTGCGGTGAGATCCACGACGGACTGGGTCAACTGAACGCGCGCGTCAATGTAATTGTAAGGACCCACGATGGTGGGGAACGTGAACCCAGGAACTGAAAAATTAAAACGCAAGCCAAGCGCCTTCAAGTTTTCAGTCTGAACTGATTCTGTGACCGAGCCATTCAGGTTCGGCAGCAACTCGCTCCGAACGCTGTGACTCATTCCCTGCGCTTGGCGCACACTCTGCGTCAGCCCAATTGCCCCTAAGTTGAACGCCAGCCCGCGATTGATTGCTTCGCGGAATCCCAATTTTCCCGAAAACGGCATCCGGGCAGTGCTACTGGCGCTGCCTACGTAAGGACCTTGCACCTGCACAGTGGGGTTCACGGTATCAACGCTCGTGGTGGTTCCGGGCACCGGCGTTTGCGCGGCAACGACCGAGCCGTTCTGCGCCGTTCTGCCCGAGAGGGGCAGTGTATTCACGGGAGTGCTTTGAGACGGAGGAGCAGTGCCGGGGAATTGAGCTCGAGCGCAACTCGCGAATACCAGGATGGCAGCCGAGCAGACGAGGAAGGATCTGCTGACGTAGCGCGCTACTGCGATGGACGTTTTCATTTTCAATTGCCTCATTCTCGTTCCGTTTTTTTCGATGGTTTAACTGAGCTGCTTTCGGAAACGCCACACGCTCACGGAGACCAAAACGACGGTGAAGATGAAAAGAGCCAGGAAGTGAGTCCAAAGCTCCCAGAATCCGCTGCCTTTGAGCAGAGTCGCGCGCGAGATGATGACGTAGTGGTAGATCGGATTGAGAATCGTTAGGCGCTGCATAATGTGCGGCATGCCCTCGATGGGATAGAACGCGCCAGAAAGCGTGGACAGCGGCGGATTGACGAAAAATGCGGTCAATTGCGCTTGTTCCGCTGACTTACTGAACGTGGCCAGGACGGTGCCAATGCTGATGCCGCAAAGGATGCAGAGGGCCGAGCCTAAAAGCAAAAGCAGCAAGCTGCCGTGGATTGGAACGTTGAAGGCCACTACCATCACGAAAATCGCGAATACTGCCATCCCGCACAGCAGGATGAAAAGCGGCGCCATCTTGGCGATGATGATTTCGTAAGTGCCCGCCGGTGACATCAGCAACTGCTCAATCGTTCCGCGCTCGCGTTCCTTTACCATCGCAGCGGAAGCCACGATCGAACCGTTCAAAATAAGCAGCAGGCCAAAGACTCCGGTGACGATGAACCACGATGCCACCAGGCCGGGATTGAAAAGATATGCGGGATGCAAAAGTATAGTTCCGCGACGGCTGATCTGTCCGCCAGCAACCTGCTGGAACATCGGGTGAATGCCTTCGTCGGGCAGGCTGCGATTGTAGGTTTGGATGACGCCTTCGGCGTAGGCCTGCGCAATCGCGGCGGTGTTGGCGTTCATTGCGTTCAACAGAAACTGAACGTTTGCGGTGCGGCCGCGCTCGAGGTTGCGGGTGTAGTCGTAGGGGATCACCAAGCCGGCGTCGAGATTGTTGCGGCTGAGCGCGGTGCCCATTTGATCTACGGAAAAGTAATAGCCCGCGTAGCGGAAGCTCTTACTCTCAGTCAGCGTGGCAATGAGCTCGCGGCTCTCGGGGGTGGCGCTATCGTCAACGATGCCCAGCCGGATATCGGAGACGGTGGCGCTGAGTGCGAAACCGAATAGCAACAATTGCAGCGTGGGCGGAAGTATCAGCGAGATGGCCAGACGACGGTCGCGTCGAATCTGCCTGAACTCCTTGAACATCAGAGCGCGAATGCGATAGTTGAAAACTTTTTGCAGTAGCTTTCTCATGGGTTATGACTTGACCTGCATGCGGCGCATCGTGCGCCATGCCAAGGTGTAGAAGATCGCTCCGGTGACTGCGATCTCGAGGACTTTGTACCAAGTCGCGGGCCAACCGCCGCCCTGTAAAAGGGCGTCGCGCACGATCTCAATGTAGTAACGGCCCCAGATCAGATTGGAGAGCCAACGCAATCCGACGGGAATGTTGCTAATGGGATAGATCAAGCCGGAAAGTAGAAACACCAAAAGAAATCCGCCGAGCGCGACCGTTTGCATTGCAGCCGCCTGGCTGGGAATCGCCGCGCCCACCATGATTCCAAAAGACGCCACACAAAATGCGTATAAGACCGTTGCCACGATAAACGGAGTTGGATCTCCCGCCA